>Ga0209543_1000023_pt1 | contig 229147 bp, 179 predicted proteins | sample MesohylFT_FD_187296 | JGI IMG/M metagenome (GOLD analysis project Ga0209543, IMG submission 187296) | Host-associated microbial community of the marine sponge Aplysina aerophoba from Gulf of Piran - sponge mesohyl, lysed by freeze-thaw... | ecosystem: Host-associated > Porifera > Sponge >... | reverse complement strand
CGGCTTTACTGCCACCGGTATCAATGAAATCAAGCACGCATTTGCGTAAGTCTGTTGAATAACTCATAGGCAATAACGCTAACATAAATCTCATAAAATGTAAATTTATTTCTTGACTTTACTATAAACAATGCAGGCAGCTATGTAAGTACCCTAGCTATACAGATGAACAATGGAACCTATAATCTCGCGGTAAGGGCGAATGATGAGTCTTTTTATGACACGTGTTCCGTTAAGGGTCAAGTTAGAAATAATGGCGATACAGCCTGGATAGAGGTAACATTTACAGGCACAATCACGGATGTGCTTTACTTTTCAGCAGCTACAGCGACACGCAGCGTTGTGGCAGGGACTGCAGCAAACACTAATATTGGGGCTGCTGTATCCGCAACACATTGGGCGAATGAGGATGATACTGTAGAAGATGTCACATTGGAGTATAGTCTTGAGGGAACAGACGCGGCATCATTTAGTATTGATACCGGCACAGGCCAGTTGAAAACCAGTGCTGCTCTGGATCATGGGACCAAAAACAGTTACAGTGTAACCGTCAAGGTTGAAGAAAAAGGCACCGGAACAACAGCAAGAAGTTCCGATACAATAAATGTCACTATCAATGTAGTTCTACCATCGCCTCCTGCGAATACACCGCCCCCTGCAAACACACTACCCCTTGTCGAAAACAACCCCGTCACAAGCAACAGTTTTACCGTCCGACGGGTTGGCAATTCAACCGTAGAACTCAGCTGGAACATCCCGACAGGCATCAACCCACAAGCCATCCTTGAGTATCACTATAGTATGGATGCCGGTGAAACATGGACACCTACCGGTCACACGGATACATCCATTACCATCAATAGGGAGGGGGAAAACACCCTTCCGATGAATCTGTTCAGGGTGCGAGGGATAAGTCTGAATGCTGACGGCACCGCACGCGTCGTAACATTCATCCTATCCCCACCGAATCGCAGGATTATACAGGAATGTCCTGTCGGATGGGTGAGATCCGACGGGTTTGCGGGAAGAAATCGACGCGTCCTTATTTATGAAGTCAAGTTAGAAATGGATTTACACAACCCTATCTCTATCTATAAACCTGACTGGGTGGCTATCTATGTGCATCCCGACGAAGGTCTTGAGAGTTTAGACAGCTGGAAACTCCAGGTCCCCCTCCCGTATAATCACCACAGAGAGTATCTGCTGACGGCAGAGAACTCCGTTATTGTTGACTCAAGAATTGAAGGGGTCGCCGGTGGCTTTGCGTTCATCGAAAACCCCGAAGAGGCACCTTTCCCGATGACAGGAATGGGATTTACGGGGAGCCCCGCGCCAGGTTTTGATTATCGTCTGTATGATGAGACTGGTCGGCGTGTAGACTTTGGGATCTCGTGTTATAAACGATTCGACATTTTTCAGGTGCTGAAAGAGATGGAGGATCCGCGGGTTTTACGGCAGGTCTTGCTTGAGAGTTTTGACTGGGATCAATGGTTCTTAAGAAGTGAATGGACGGTTCCGATGCCTGCGCCTGCTGCGCCGTCTCTGGTGAAAAAGAGTGTCGTTGGCACATGGGGGGCTCTGAAAAAACAATAAGAGGGAAGATATTTTTGTTAAGATGCCTTGAGTAATTTTAAACACATAACCTCTAAAGCCAAAGTAGCATTCGTGTTTGTGTTTTCAAGGAGAGATTTGGTGTCAAAGACGGTTTGGATGGCTTGCTGTATGCGTAAGCGAGAATAGTACGGAACGATAGCTCGGAGTTCCTCAACGGAGTAAATATGCGTTATTAATTCGCTCGGCGCGCCTTGTTGCAAGAAGAGTAAGTCTCGATACCATGTAACTAATTCTCCTAAAGTTTCGGGGTTATTTTTAAAGTCTTCGGCAAGTCTAAAAGCGGCTAATTGATCCGTCTCTCTGAGAATTTCTGGCACTTTCTCGGTGAGTGAATTCCCTTTTTCAAACTGCGTGATTGCTTTTCCGATTGATCCTTCTGCTGCGATTGCGAGTGTTATTGCTTGCTCTGGTGCTGCTGAATACCTATCCACTAAGATTGTAGCTAATTCTTGTGTCGGCATCGGGTGAAACTGGAGAATTTGGCATCGGGAACGTGTCGTCGGGAGCAGTGCTTGGACGTTTGAGGTGAGTAAAATTAAAACGGATGCCGCGGGTGGTTCTTCCAGCGTCTTGAGTAGGCAGTTTTCAGCCTCTGGATTCATCCGATCCACGTCTGTCAAAATGTAGACTTTCCGACTTGCTTCAAGAGGCTCATAGATAACCTGCCTTTGCAACTCTCGGATTTGTCCTATTTTTAGTAGACTGCCGTCAGGTCGAATGAATTGTAGATCGGGATGGTTTCCCGAATCTACCTTTCGACAGGCGAGGCATGTTCCACACACAGTTGATGGTTGTGCTTCTTGTTGGCAGAAGATTAATCCTGCAAAATAGCGGGCGACCGTCTCCTTTCCAACTCCCGCGGGTCCAACGAAAAGATACGCACCGGCAATACGTCTTGATGCTACAGTGCGCTGGAGTTGCTCAATAATCTGTTGATGTCCAATGATTGAATTCTGCACTTTTCCCTCCAAGACGAGAGAAGCCATCGTGACTTAGAACCATGTGTAGTCTTGATATTCGGCTAAGACCTCGGCGTGAATAGCATCTGGCGACTGTGTCGCGTCTATCAGTTTGATGCGATGTGGGTTCGCCTTCGCTACGGATAGGTATCCTGTGCGAACCTTTTGGTGAGATTCCAACGATTCTTTGTCCAGACGGTCGCGAACTATTGCTGCGTGTTGTTGGCGTGATACCCCGATCTCTGGAGGTAGGTCGAGAATAAAGGTGATATCAGGGGTTAAACCGCCAGTCGCAATGTGATTTAATTGGTGAATAAACGAAAGATCAATGCCGCCGCGATAGCCTTGATACGCTACAGTGGCATCAATAAACCGATCACAGATGACAGTCCGGTGTGCGTCTAACGCCGGGCGTATCCGTTCATCTACGTGTTGTGTGCGTGCGGCAGCAATGAGAAGCAGTTCTGTCATGGGGGTTATGTTGTCTGATGCCAGAAAGATGTCGCGTATCCGTTCAGAAATGTGTGTGCCGCCGGGTTCACGGGTGAGTACAACCTCCGGTCCCAGCGCGGTTGCCAAACGTTCCGATTGCGTCGTCTTACCTGCGCCTTCTATGCCTTCAAATGTAATAAAAATTCCGCGTCGTTCCATTTTCCTCTTTCTATACAAAAAGCACCCACATCGGGCTTTCTCCGACTGCATAGTTGCCAATTGGTGCTAACGTTCCATTTTCCTGATTGATGCGGTAGGTAGCGAGTTTGCCTGACCCTTGGCCACCGACAAAGAGAAGGGTGCCGGTTGCGTCAATATTGAAAACGCGTGGTGTAGGTTCGGTTAACTGATGCCCGACAGCACTGAGTTTTCCGTTCTTTTCATCGATCGCGAATTCTGCGATGCTGTTGTGACCTCGGTTGGAAACATAGAGAAATTTCCCTTGTGGATCAATGTGAATCTGAGCACAGGTATTATCCGCATCGAAATCTGCGGGAAGTGTAGACAGATCTTTCTGTAAATCCACCAAGATTCCTGGGTGTTCTCCTCCTTCTTGAAGCGTGTATGCGGAGACACTCGATCCTTGTTCATTTGAGGCATAGAGGATCGGTTTGTTTGGATGAAAACAGAAATGCCGGGGTCCAATCGGAGCACCCGGATTGAGGTTTCCTACCGGGTTTTGTGTGAGTGTACCTGTTCCCTCATCAAATTGAAACTGATAGATAGCATTTCGAGGCACAGTATGGGGCACAAAGGCGAACCGATTTGAGGCATCCGTTTCGATGCAGTGTGCGTGTATATCGGTCTCAACAGTCTGAAGCGTCTCACCTTGGACGGTCTTATCATCGCCGATGGTATGCACAGTAACCTTACCAGCACCATAATAGGCGGAGAGCAGAAAACTCCCGGTTTTGTCAGTTGCAATATAGCAAGTATCTGCGTCCAACTGGACTGTCCGCAAAATTGAAAGGTGTTTCGTTTCTTCGTCAATACGGAAACTTGCGATTTCTCGACTGGATCGAAGCCCAGCATAAAGATAGTTACCACACGGGGAGAGTGCTAACGGACCCGGGGAACCGCTAACACCGATATTTTCCTGAAATTCAATGCCGCCGCTGGAGACATCCAGTGTGTAAATGGCGATTCTGTTTTCTCCTGCTATGGAGAGATAGACATGAGTTTGCATTTTTTTAATTTTCCTTGCGGAGAGACGAAGTGCGTCTAAATTGTTAACTGCGTTTCTCAAGGGTCGCCTGCGCCGTTGTTGCAGGCTTGTGGTTGTATTTACGCAAAAACCTGCTGCGCGTAAGCGGAGCGCAATCAAGATACCATAAATTAAAAACTGAAAATGCCAGCGGCACCCATGCCCCCGCCGATACACATTGTGACCATGCCATATCGGTGATTTTGCCGCCGCATTTCGTTAATCAAACTTACGGTGAGCTTGGCACCAGTGCAACCGAGCGGATGTCCCAAGGCAACTGCCCCCCCATTGACGTTCACTCTTCCGGGTGTTAATTGCGCCTCTTGAATTACGGCGAGGGCTTGCACGGCAAATGCTTCATTTAATTCTATGACATCTATATCTGCTAAAGTTAAGTCAGCAGATGCGAGTGCCTTTGGGATTGCAGGGACTGGTCCGATTCCCATAATTTCGGGAGAAACGCCTGCTATGGCGTAACTGACGAACCGGGCTAAGGGATTGTAACCTTCAGTTTCGGCTCGCGTTTCTGACATCAAAACAACAGCGGCAGCACCATCGCTCATTTGAGAAGCGTTGCCGGCTGTCACGGTCCCATCTACATGAAAAACAGGTTTGAGAGATGCTAATGCCTCTGGCGACGTATCTCGGCGCGGTCCCTCATCCGTATCAAACACAGAACAGGTAGTTGCGGACGTATTTTCCGAATTGAAGTGCGTTTCTTCTATTGTCAGTGGGACGATTTCTTCTTTGAATTTGCCTCCATCAATCGCTGTGATCGCCTTGTGATGGCTTTCATAGGCATAAGCGTCTTGTGCGCTGCGAGATATATCGTACTTTCGCGCCAAGTTTTCAGCGGTCAACCCCATGCTGAGGTAGACATCAGGGGCGTGTTCTATGAGCGTAGGGTTCGGTGAGAGATTGACCCCAAACGGCACCTGACTCATACTTTCTACACCGCCAGCAATGACCACTTCGGCACGTCCAGATAGAATCTGTTCCGCACCCATCGCTATTGTTTCTAAACCAGAAGCACAGAATCGGTTGATTGTCAGAGCAGGGACAGAAACAGGAAACCCTGCACGTAAGCTGGCGATACGGGCGACGTTGTAACCTTGCGCTCCCTCATGTGTGGCACATCCCATGATGACATCGTCTACGGCATCCAGATCAAAGTGTGGAAGCTTCTCAACCGCTCCACGGAGGGCAGCCGCAGCGAGTTCATCTGGACGCGTGTTTTTGAGTGTTCCTCTCCGCGCTCTGCCTACGGCTGTTCGTGCTGCAGATACGATAACCACGTCTGATGTCGTTGCCATTACTTTTTACCTCTCTGGAGCGTTGCTTCTATCCTTGCGTGGGTTTCCTTCTTTCCACAAAGACTGAGGAATACTTCATGCTCCAAGTCGAGGAGATATTGTTCGGTGACGAATTGTGGAGTTGAAAGCGCGCCACCGCAGAGGACGAATGCCAATTTATTGGCAAGATACTGTGTATAGTCGTCGATGGTACCCGCTTGCCGGAGGAGATGTGTTTGTAGGTCGAGCCGAGCAATTCCCTCCTCACCAAGCACGAATATCTGCGGCGGTTCCGGTGGACGATAATCTGCTTTGTGCAGTGAGAGCACAAGTCGCTTGGCATCCTCAAAATGCCCCTCTTGATCTAATGAAACGGCATCGGTGCGTCGAAGGTAACCGAGTTCCATTGCATCTGTCGCATTCTGTGAAACCTTCGATTCACGAAGCGTATCAAAAGCCCTATTCACATAGGGAAATAGCGTCTGCATCGGTGTGCTTGGAGATTGTCCTTCGAGACATCGAAATGCCATCTCTTTAGTACCACCACCACCCGGAATTAGTCCTACGCGGAGTTCAACGAGACCGAGGGAACTCTTAGTAAAAGCTTGTACTGCATCAGCACCGAATGCCAGTTCACAACCACCACCAAGTGCCATACCTGCTGTTGCTGCGACGATCGGCTTTGATGCTGTCCGAAGCCGTGTGCAAACGGCTTGTAGTTTTCGGAGTGTCGCTGAAATTGCGTCCCAGTTTTTGCTTTTGGCACGCTCCAACAGGAGAATAAGGTTGAGTCCCACTGAAAAATTCTTCGCTTCTGTGGCGACAATCATACCTGTCCAATTGGTTTCAACCTCATCCAACGCGGCATCAAACATCTCCAGCATTCCGTCCCCTATGATGTTCAACTTGCTGTGCAGTTCAAGCCGAGCGATGCCATCACCGATGTCTATCAGACTGGCATCCGTATTGAAAATAATAGGTTTAGCGTCTGTCGTTTTTAACGTTGACATCTCAATAATTTACCTTATAGTAAAGCCTATCATTACTTATACACTCAAGTAGGCGGGGTTAGAACCTCTCCCACAGGTTAGTGAATGTCCACTTATTTTTTTAATTCACTATAATGAAGTTCCCAAACCCCTTGGTAACTGGACACTACGCATCGAAATGGTAGACAATTTCATCGAACCGATCTGCTGCGAAAGTGAATAGAAAGACAAGGTTCTCCGTGCCGGTACAACGAAGCGAATGTTTTGCATTAGAGGGTATAAAGACTGACGCACCAGGACCGAGCGATGCCGCGCTATCGTCTACCGTTACATGCCCGCTGCCACTGATGATATAATACGTTTCCTCGGGTTCGTGGTGATGGAGTGGAAGTAGTGCCTCTGGAATCATCTCCGCTATTCCCGTGGTGAGTCGGCTACTGGGTCCGCGTTCACCCGATATGAGGATTTTCCAACGTAATGGACCTTCAACGGCAACGCCTGGACCATCCCAGCCTTCCCAGTCAAGTTCTGCTTGATTGAGGATGATAGGTTTTTGTTTATTCATGAGGCATATTCTAACAAATCGGGAAAGATTTTACAACATGTTTTCCGACTCAATGGACACCGAGTTAAGTTCCAGAAAAAGAAAAAGGGGCAAGCACAGCACCTGCCCCAATGAATAGGAAATGAACTGGGTTTCTATCCCGTCACAGCACCTTCAGAGGCGGAGGATACTGAATTTGCATACTTTGCCATGACTCCGCGAGCATACGGCGGCTCAGGTGGTGTCCACTGCTCAAAGCGTGCTTGGATTTCAGCGTCGGAAAGCTCAACGTCGAGTCGTCGTTCTTTGGCATCAATTACGATTTCGTCCCCCTCTTGAAGGATAGCAATGGTACCACCTTTTGCGGCTTCGGGGGCGACATGGCAGATCATGAAGCCGTGCGTCGCGCCAGAGAATCTACCGTCGGTTAAAAGGGCAACATCTTCGCTCAAACCTGCGCCAACGATAGCTGCTGTTACGCCTAACATCTCACGCATACCGGGTCCGCCGGTGGGTCCTTCATAACGGATAACGACAACATCCCCGGGTTGGATCTCTCCGCCTTTGATAGCAGCGAAAGTGTCCTCCTCGCGATCAAAAATACGGGCGGGACCCCGATGGAGCGTTTTATCCTGACCTGCTAACTTAATAACACACCCATCTGGTGCCAGGTTACCTCTCAAGATGGCAAAGCCGCCAGTCGGTTTGAGTGGAGCATCGGCAGGTCTGACCACTTGCTGTCCCTCAGTTTCAGTGGCTGCGCCTGCCTCTTCGCCAATGGATTTCCCCGTGACAGTGAGTTCATCAGCGTGGAGTAAGCCTGCCTCTGCTAAGCGTTTCGCCAAGAACGGAATGCCGCCAGCCTCATAAAGATCGGTTGCGACAAACTGACCACCGGGCTTCAGGTCTGCCAATACGGGTGTTTTTTGACTAATGGTGTGAAAATCCTCAAGCGTTAACGGTATCTGTGCCTCGTGCGCGATAGCGAGTAGATGGAGAACACCATTGGTAGAACCACCGGTCGCGGCGACTGAGGTGATCGCATTCTCAAGGGACTTGCGGGTGATAATTTGACTCGGTCTCCGGTCAGCAGCGAGCATGTCCATAACGAGTTGTCCAGTTCTGTATGCTTCTTGGTCCTTGTCCCCTGCGACAGCTGGAACACTCCCACTTCCCATCGGAGCAATGCCTAACATTTCAACGGCTGTTGCCATGGTATTGGCAGTAAATTGACCTCCGCATGCGCCGGGACCTGGACACCCCTTACTAATCAGATCATCGAGTTCTTCGACGGTTATTGTGCCCTCTGCATGCTGTCCGACCGCTTCAAACACGTCTTGGATGGTAACATCTCGTCCCTGAAATTTGCCCGGCATGATCGACCCGCCGTAGAGCGTGAGCGATGGAATATCTAACCGCGCAAGTGCCATGACGGTGCCCGGGACGGTCTTATCGCATCCACAGAGGGCAACGACAGCGTCAAACATGTTACCGATGGAAACTAATTCGATCGAGTCGGCAATGATTTCCCGACTGATAAGCGAAGTTTTCATGCCCTTGGTGCCCATGGTGATGCCGTCAGAGATGCTGACGGTGTTGAATTCAAGTGGTGTTCCACCGGCTTCGCGGATACCCTCTTTGACTTTAGCGGCAAGCCGTCTCAGGTGAAAGTTACAAGGACCTATTTCGATCCAAGTATTCGCAACCCCGATAATCGGTTTGTCGAGATCTTCTGGAGACAACCCACCATCGCCGAACATGAGCATGGTGCGTGCGGCGGCGCGGTCGGGTCCATCGGTAATCGCATAACTTCGGGGTTTCAACTTATTGGACATTTTTCTGTTTTCTCCTACAAAAGGTAAATTGGCTTCCCTACAACACCGAAATTTGAAATTTGCAACTACATTGCAAATTCGTAGACGAGTTCTCCGTCCGGAGCATCTTTAAGTCGTAAAATAATGGTGCCTGCTGTCTGTCGGTAAGCATCCTGATATAGCGTTTTGATTGGTGTAAGATCGAAGCGGTAATCTTCAGTTGGCCACGCTTCACAAGTGTCTCCGTTAGCATTATGAACAATAGAAGCCCTAAGTTGTACAGGAAAAGATTCAAGAAATGAATCCGAGGCAACGAGAGTGAATTGATGATTTTTACACCCTCCGCTGTAGGATACATTAATGGTCAGCATATCGCCCGTTATCGTAGCATCATTGAAAGCAAAACTATCGTTTGCAAACTTATCGTCCACATCACCGATAATTAAATCCCCTGTATACGGTTCTTCTTCTGTGGCAACACCATCAACAGAAGACAATGACGTAACATTTTTTTAAGATCCTGTTGACATCCTATTGCAAAGAGGATAAGTAGACTCAAGGCAAATCCGATAACGTTTTTTAGCAATTGCATATTATGAACATCCAACGGAAATCGCGAGCACAGTGAAAAACTGCCTCAGCATAGTTAAATTCTTAAACTCCGTCAGCATGTCCCTCATGCGTCGGCTATTTTCTTACATGCCCAGCCAATCGTTAAGCAGACCACCGTACTTCGCGATGAGACCAGCAAACACAACAGAAACCATGGACATCAACTTAATCAAAATATTAAGCGAAGGACCGGAGGTATCTTTAAAGGGATCTCCGACAGTATCGCCAACAATGGTGGCTTTATGCTGTTCTGAGCCCTTTTCACCGTATTCGTTTTTGTGTTTGCCTTCCTCAATGAATTTTTTGGCGTTGTCCCACGCGCCACCGGCGTTAGCCATCATAATTGCGAGCACGAAACCGGTCGCTAAACCACCTGCCAGCAAGCCTAACACACCAGCAACATCAAAAATCAAACCGACTGCGACAGGTACAACAATAGCGATAAGTGATGGATAAATCATCTCGCGTTGTGCACCAGCAGTTGAGATTTCGACACATCGTGCGTAATCCGGTTTCTCTTCACCTCTCATGATACCGGGTTTCTCTCGAAATTGGCGGCGGACCTCTTCTACCATAGCCCCAGCGGCGCGCCCAACCGCTTTCATCGTCAATGCACAGAAATAGAACGCCATTACCGCACCAATGAACAGCCCGATAAGGACTTGCGGGTTCATCAGAGTAACGTCGTAGTAACTCATAAATTGACTGACCGAAACCTTGAGTGTATCAACACTGCCTTCACCGGGTATGATAAGTGTATCCTTGTGCGCCAAGTGGATTAATCCGTACCGAATTTCTTCCAAATAGGCAGCCAGGAGTGCGAGTGCTGTCAGTGCTGCCGATCCGATGGCAAATCCCTTACCAGTTGCGGCTGTCGTGTTACCAAGCGCATCTAACTGATCGGTCCGTTCTCGAACACTTTTATCAAGTTTTGCCATTTCGGCGTTTCCGCCAGCGTTGTCTGCAATCGGTCCGTATGCATCTGTGGCGAGGGTGATTCCAAGCGTCGCCAACATACCGACAGCGGCAATGCCGACCCCGTATAGTCCCATCAGGGGTTCGGTTGCGCCACCGGGGAGGTAGTAACTAACGGCAACTGCAGCGACAATGGTTATGACCGGAATTGCCGTTGATTCCATACCGACAGCAATACCTTCGATAATGACTGTTGCGGGTCCAGTTTGTGCCTGCTTCGCGATAGCACGGGTCGGTGCATAGTCGTGAGAGGTAAATACTTCAGTGACCTTCCCAATAATCAAACCTGCTACGAGTCCAGCGACAATTGCTCCCCAAATCTGCCACATGTTAGGGAGTCCCAAATAGATGAGGACAGGGAGTGAAACGACCGCGATGCCTACAGCACTTCCGTTGATGCCGAAGTTCAGGGAACCCATCAACTGTTTCATTGTCGCACCCTCTTTTGTCCGTACCATATAGATACCTAAAATGGAAAGAACGACGCCGATGCCAGCGATGATCATAGGTGCTGAAAGATATTTAAGTTGAAGAGCAATGTTATTGTGATCTCTGGCAGCAATGGCTGCGACACCGAGGGCGGCTGTTGCTAAGATTGAGCCTGCATAAGATTCGTAGAGATCCGCTCCCATACCTGCGACATCGCCGACATTGTCACCGACGTTATCTGCGATGACTGCGGGGTTACGCGGGTCATCCTCTGGAATGCCTGCTTCAACTTTTCCAACCAGATCGGCACCAACGTCCGCTGCTTTGGTGTAGATACCACCACCGACACGAGCGAAAAGTGCCTGTGTTGAGGCACCCATGCCGAAACTAAGCATAATCACAGTAATTTGTGGAAGTGGGTTGACTTCTAAGAATCCAGGTAATATCTTGGGGAATAGGTAATAGAGAATGAGGAACCATCCGGTAATATCAAGAAGGGCAAATCCGACAACTATCAACCCCATGACTGCTCCAGCACGGAACGAGATCTTCAAGCCTGCATTGAGTCCTTCCATGGCGGCGCTTGTGGTGCGTGCGGAGGCGTTGGTTGCAGTCTTCATGCCGAGGAAACCGCAGAGTCCTGAGAAAAAGCCACCCGTGAGGAAAGCGAAGGGTACAACCTTATTTTGGGCATCAAGGACAAAAGCCATGAAAATAAATATAAGACAGAGTACAACAAAAACGATGCCTACGACTTTGTATTGTTGCCTGAGATATGCCATCGCGCCTTCACGCACCGATTGTGCGATCTCGCGCATTGTTTCGTTGCCCTCGTTCTGCTTCATTACAGTTCGGTAGAAGTGGTACGCAAAACCTAAAGCGATGAGTGCACCAACCGGGGCAACCCACCATATCGGGGGCACATTCGGCGGTGAGTCTGTTTGGGCAAAAGCCACGGTGGCTAAATTCAGAACAGGCAGGGATATCAGAAATGTCTTCCAATTTAGCCACCGCTTCTTGTGAGTGATATCACGCATTAAAAAACCTCTCTTTTTTATTCTTTAATTTTCCTTGCGGTTCGATGAAGTGGGTTTGAGCATTGAAATTCCTTTCGTAGAGTTGGAGGAAACACCCAAGCAAAAACCCCTCCATTTCATTACGGACTTGCGACTTTCGCTAAGAAAAGGAAATGCCAACGCGATCTTTTGCTGAAAAATTTGATTTAAATATTTCAAGTGCCTGACCGACGAGGTAGAGCGAACCTGTAATGCAGATTAAATCTGTCGGTGATGCGCCAGATAATGCCCTCGTGATCGCTTTTTCTGGTGTTGAGCACGCGCTAATCTTCTTGCATGTATTCTCCCAAGCATCCAGTATTTCTTCAGCGGACATCACACGCGGGTTATTGAGAACTTGTGTAGTAATCACGAAGTCCGCTGTTTGTGAAACAATATTACCAATTGCAGTGAGATTTTTATCTCTCATTAAACTAACGATAAAAGTCACCTGATCGTAACGGAAACTCTGACGGAGCGTGCCGCAGAGTGCTTCCATTGAGGCAGGAGAATGCGCGCCATCAAGGACAACAGTCGGCGAGGACCTAATTCGTTGAATCCGACCGTACCACTGCACGTTCTTAAACCCGGCATAAACGCTGGCTTTCGGAACTATGTATCCCTTCTGCTTCAGGCATTCAATCGCTGTGACAGCAGTTGTCGCGTTTATAAACTGATGGTGTCCAAGGAGCGGCATAGTGAGTTGCGGATAACGCTCCGAATCCATCTCCACGTCAAATTCCTGTGCTATAGGCACGCCATCGGCATTTCGGACGAGACGCGGGGATGAGGCACAGCAATCTTCCCTTACCAAATTCTTGGGTTCAACAATGGGTGCTCTCCGCTCGCTTGCCACCTTCTCAAATACCTTTCGTGCTTCGGGGTGTTGTGGTGCGAGTGCCAAGGGGCATTTTTCTTTGATAATTTCGGCTTTCTCACCTGCTATCTCCGTATGTGTCTCCCCCAATATTGCGGTATGCTCCAAAGCAATCGGTGTAATAACAGTCGCGACAGGGGTAACAACGTTCGTTGCATCGAGTCTCCCACCTAAGCCGACTTCAATAACAGCAAAGTCTGTTGCCTTGTCGGCAAAATAGGAGAAAGCAAGCGCGGTGTATATTTCAAAAAACGAGACACGTCCGAACTCTGACGTGGAAACAGTCTCGATCGCAGGCATGAGTTTCTCGACATAGAAAGCAACGTCTGCTTTTGAGATGAGGTTGCCATCAATACGGCACCGTTCTCGCGGTGTGATGAGATGCGGAGATGTGAACAAGCCTGTTTTATAGCCCGCGTGGGTAAGTACCGATGCTATGAGTGCAGCAGTAGAACCTTTCCCTTTGCTCCCTGCAATGTGGATAACCTGCAATCTATCGTGTGGATTACCGAGCAGTTCGAGTAATAAGGAAATCCTATTTAGATTATAGAGTCGTGCCTGCCGTGAAAAATCAGGACTCCTTTCGTAGTCTATAAATCCTTCAATATAGATGAGTGCCGCTTTGTAGTCCAATTTTTGCTGCTGCTCCGGTTAAGATACACGGTATCCGCCTACGAATTTAGATACTCATAAATCGGGAACCGTGCGCAGAGTTTCTTAACTTTTTCTCGGATTTGCCGTTTGATAGAGGCTTTTTGCCTATTTTCAAGAGTATCCGCGATGAAATCGGCGACAAGGAGCATCTCATCTTCTTTCATCCCGCGCGTCGTAATCATCGGTGTCCCGAGGCGTATCCCGCTTGTTGTTCTGGGTTTCCTTTTGTCGAAAGGAATCGTATTCTTATTGACAATAATTCCGGCATCTTCTAAATGATCTGCGGCTTGCCGTCCACTAAGTTTCTCATACTTGGAGGTGATATCTATCAGCATGAGATGATTGTCGGTACCCCCGCTCACCAATCGGAAACCGTTTTCAATTAACCGGGCAGCGAGTACCTTAGCATTTTTAACAATCTGTTCCTGATATGTCTTAAAAGCAGGCTCGCTTGCTTCTTTGAATGCAACAGCTCTGGCAGCGATTGTATGAAGGAACGGACCACCTTGTAAACCGGGAAACACAGCGCGATCGATCTTGTCTGCATATTCGGCTTTACACATAATCATGGCACCGCGAGGACCGCGTAAAGTCTTGTGTGTCGTTGTGGTAATTACATCGCTGTAAGGAACAGGGTCCGGATGTGCGCCACCAGCGATAAGCCCGGCAATATGGGCTATATCTGCGAGCAAGTAAGCACCTACAGAATCAGCAACCTCCCGCCATGCGGCAAAGTCAAAATGCCGAGGATAGGCTGTCGCACCGACAACGATGAGTTTGGGACGGTGCTGTGCGGCGAGACGTGCAATCTCATTCATGTCGATTCGCTCGGTTTCGGCATCCACGCCATAAGTAGCGATATTATAATAGTTTCCTGAGAAGTTAACACCTGCGCCATGCGTAAGATGCCCTCCTTGACTGAGGGACATGCCAAGAATTGTATCACCCGGTTCAAGCAAGGCATGATAGACTGCCATGTTCGCTTGAGAACCGGCGTGCGGTTGGACATTGACGTGCTCAACATCGAAGAGTGCTTTCGCACGTTCAATTGCGAGCGATTCGACATCGTCCATAAACTGACAACCGTTATAGTAACGCTCGCCGGGGTAACCCTCGGCATATTTATTAGCGAGGATACTGCTTTGGATTTCCATAACAGCACGGCTTGCGTAGTTCTCGGAAGGGATCAGCATGAGAGAATCTTGCTGACGTTTCAGGTCTTTGGCGGTGATTTCAACAATCTGCGGGTCGACTTCACCTAATTTGAAAGCAATCCTCGGATTGCGAGACTCTGACGTGTTCATTTTCTTTCACCGCTTAGAATTAAAATTGCGTTGTATTGTAAAAGTTAAATTTTAACACAATTTTGCCGTAAATTCAAATTTTTCGTAATTTTTACGGAGTTTGGAAAAACAGGTTCCTCGTAGTTTTCAAGCATCGGCTTTTCATTAGAACCCTATCTGATCTCATTTCACGGGAAAATATAAAAATTGAAGGGTGAACGCTCCATCCCCTCATATTTCGTTGCAAACCCATGCGGTTTTCTTCAGAAAATACCACGGTAAATTTTAGAATTACCTATACACGAGCAAATGAGAGAGGATATCCGAAGATTACAAAGAATGAATGAGATAATTTCCTAACGATGCCGGGTGCGGTTAGGAAACCTCATCAATAGGTGAGTTATCGGGCATGCCGTATTTCATTTGCACACACTTTGATAATATGCTAATCTAATAGGTAATGAAATGTCCCGATGGTTTTCCCATAGCCTCAATCCCCACTCTAAAGTTTTAGTGAAAGGGTCGATGTGTATTTCTGGAATAGACTTTTCTATAATCAATTCTCGCTTGTGAGCTATGCCAAAAAGTTTGTAGTCCTGCTTATGGTCCTCCTTGCGTTGGGATGTGATTCGCAAGAAAAAAAGCAGACGCAGCAACAGACAGCAGCCCGTGAAGCGATAGAACCTGTCACGCCACCTCGTGCTGAAGATTGGCACATGTTCATGCACAACTTTGGCTTTTCTGGGATTAGCCCAGACAAAAGCATTACACCACCGTTGGAACTGCTGTGGAAATTCAAAACCGGTGGACCACTCCACGCCTCACCAGTGATTGCGAATGGCATTTTGTATATTGGATCGACTGATGGCAAGTTGTATGCCCTGGACGCGAAGCAGTGGGATATCAAATGGGTTTTTGATGCCGGGGACGCTATCCGCTACTCTGCGACGGTACTGGGGAATCGGGTCTACTTTAGCGCGAGGAACAACAAAGTCTACGCGTTAGATGCGAAAACAGGCGAGAAACTGTGGGAGTTCAAATCGAAAAGTTGGATGGACGCGCCACCGATCGTTTCGGACAATAGGGTTTACGTCGGTGCGTTTCCGTCAAAAATCTATCTGCTGAATGCGAGTACAGGCACCCTTGAAGCAATGCGTGAGCGGACAATCCGCATCCACGGCATAGAATACGGATGTGCTAATGGGGTGTTCCGTCCTATTTTGCCAGAACACAACGCGGATTTATGGCGGGGTTACACAGGTGGAAGCGAGAGTTATCCTGTGACAGCAAATGGCATCGCCTATATTGGGGCACGTGATGGACAACTTCACGCGTTTGATATAGCGTCCAAAGCTGAAACTTGGACGTATCAACTCGGTGGTTTTGTGGACGCTGCCCCTGCAATCTCCGATGGTATCCTTTATGCTGCATCTGGTGATGGTAGCGTCTACGCGTTTACAAACGCAAGTGAGGTCGCAAACCTCGCCAGCGGGAATCTCGGGACAGGTACTCGACGACAAGGTATTGTCGTACGTGATGCCGCACCGGTTTACACAAGAAAGGGCGGGGCTACAATCACCTCCAATGAAGGGACATCTGTGCTCTTACAACTCAACGATGCCGTGCGTTTGCCGATTGTTCAAGTTTCGGACGGATGGTATGAAGTTGAACTCCCCAACGGTGTCCGAGGATGGATGAACAAATTTGCCTTTGGTGAATTCAAAGAGATCGATGGTATTATGTTCAATACGACTTTCTGTCGTAAGGAAGATCACTCGATTACGGATCCATATAAGGTGCAATTGATTGAAGGTGCCGAGTTTCCTCGCTGGAGTCCAGACGGGGAGTTCATTGCATTTTTGAAAAGAGAAGACTTGGGCGGCAGGTATTGGCGTGCAAATGAACTGTGGATTATGGATCGAAAAGGGGAACGGGCGCGAAAATTCTACACCGGACATTTCTACAATCCGTATGTCTCTTGGTCGCTTGATAGTAGGCTTGTGGCATTTGAAGTTGACGAAAATGGTGAACGCTTTATTTACACAGTTGATTGGAAATTCGGACGGATCAAACAGTTAGTTCGTGGTGATGGTCCTGCCTTTTCACCCACGTCCAACCGTTTGGTGTTCAGAAGGCGCGACTTTCCTCAAACTGGGGGACTCGACATCGTCTACCGAGTTAATAGCGATGGTAGCGGTTTAGGTGTTATTGCCCGTGTACCAATTGAGCGTCCGCGGCGTTCCTACACGTATCTATCTGCGCCATCTTGGTCACCCGATGGTACCCGTGTTGCTTTCGGTGTAAACAGCTCAAAATATGTTGGCATCCGCATTCAAGACATAGAAGGGCAACGCATAAAAGAGATCCAGACACAGCATCAACAGGTTCATCAACTGAATTGGTCGAAAGATGGAACCCGACTGGCTTATGTTTTATCCGGCAGTAACCGTCCGGGGCAACTGCTTGATAAGCAATTGCACTTATCGGAGACGGTGACCACTTTGACGCAGAGTCAGATTTTGAAACATACATCACCGGCGTGGTCGCCAACAGGTAAACAGTTAGCATATATGGAACGTGAAGACTGCGGAGGTGTCCGCTGGAAGGTCTGGATCTATGACCTTGAGAACGATAAAAAATTTCCTATCGCCCGTACGCCGATGAAACTGACCTCTGTTGTTTGGATGCCTGACGGTAAACATCTCTGTTTATGGCAAACGTCAGATTACTTGCGCGATAACGCATATAAACCGGCATTGACGAAGGGCTGGGTTGTGTCCGTTGACATTCCTTAGAACGCTGCTTCAAATAAAGCCACCATATCCTCTTCCGTACACACCCTCGGATTGAACTTGTGACAATGATCAAGCATTGCATCCGCGCCGAGTTTTGGAATTTTTCCCCGGTCCAAACCAGCATCTCCAAGTCCTGTAGGCATCTTCAGTTCAGCGTTGAATGCCCTGATTTTATCAATAGCAGCATATCCCGCTTCGTCGATCTCCATGTCACTGGTGTCTATTCCTAAAGCACGCGCGACTTCTGCATATTTTTCGCTTGCATGAGAAAAGTTAAATTCCATAACAGGTGGGAGAAGAATAGCGTTCGCTATGCCGTGCGGAATGGGGGCATCTGTAGAGAGTTGGTGCGCCAGCGAATGGACTGCGCCGAGACCCTTCTGGAACGAAAAGGCTGCCATGCAGGATCCTAAAAGCATTTCGCCACGTGCGTTTACATCTTCACCGTTGTGATAGGCCTGTTGGATATTCGCACTCAACATTCTGAGTGCCTGCAATGCAACACCCTCAGCAATAGGGTGGTACTTCGTCGCCACATACGCCTCGATACCGTGTGTGATGGCATCCATACCTGTCGCAGCCGTAAGGGCAGTTGGCATACCAAGGGTTATTCCCGGATCAAGGAGTGCAATGTTCGCCATGTTGAGGGGCGTAACGATTGCCCGCTTCCGCCATCGATCGGTTGTCTGGAAAGATGTATCCGTGATGATTGACCCTTGTGACACCTCACTGCCTGTGCCTGCAGTCGTCGGTACGCATATTAGCGGTGGCATATCACCTCGGATTCGTTCAACGCCTCCAACATCAGCATAATACGGTTCCAAAGGTGGTTCATGGGTCGTCAAGAGACGAATAGCTTTGGCGGCATCCATCACACTTCCGCCTCCGACAGCGATGACGACATCACACGCCTCAGTTTTGTAAGCTTCTACGCCGTGTGTAACACTGATGTCCGTAGGATTCGGTTCGATATCCGAATACGTGATGGATGACAAGCCGCTTGCCTCCAAGGCATCTATCGCTTTTGCAAGGATACCCGCATTGATAACACCAGCATCGCTCACTAAGAACGGTTTTTTGCCGTCAAATGCCTTGACGTGTTCGCCTAAGTTTTGGATTGCCCTGTTGCCAAATTCAATTTGTGAGGGTAAGAAATAGTTTAGCATTTATTTTGATCGGGAGTATAAAGGGAACGCGAGGCATCAAGGCCTCGCGCTCTAATTCATAACAGTGTTTGAAAACTACTTCACGGATTTAAGATGTGCCCAAGTCGTCGCGAGTTTGCTTCTCGCATCAACTGGTAATGAGGGACCATCAGGTCCGTAAACTACGACATCATCATATTTAGCAACCGTGCTCCATGTTGCTAAGCCGATTCGTCCAACACCGCCTTCGGTATCATCTGCCACCTCTGCCACCTCTTCATCGTTGAGGATGACCGTGTAACTATCAGGTGTATTGACAATCTTGATGTTATACCAATCCTTTTCATCAATAGTGTGAGCACTATTCGCCCCGGCTTTGCCGCCCCACGATTCAACCTGTGAACGTGAGTTTCCCCATCCGCCGAGGTTCCACCAGTATTCCAATGAGGGTTTGAGTTTCTCCATACGTGGCGGATGATCCTCAAGTGCTTGTCCGCGCGCTTGCATCAAACCTTGGCACCGGAACATAATCAGGAACCCCTCGGCACCACTGGTTTTGCTCCCTCGAACCTCAAAGGTGTAATTGTCCCAGTCGTCCTCCCAGAATTCATCAGCGACGACACTCATACAGTTAGGGGAATTTTGGAGTTGATGGTATTCATCGTCCTTGAGTTCCCATTCCCCAAAAAGGGCGACCCATTTCTTTTCAGATTCTTTCGGATCATCGAAATTATCCTCAAAATAGGTCTGCGACATCGCAAGCGCGGCAATGCCGAGCGTAATTATACAAATAGTGATGAACAGGTTACGGCTGTTCATAATAGAATTCTCCTTTTGGTTGTATTTCATGTAGCATAGCCTGTTAGGCTGTGCTTCTCTTGCATTTCATGTAGCATAGGCTGTTAGCCTGTGCATATATAACCGGTTAGTTTGTGATTTTCCCATTCTATCTACTTGCAACCCAGATATTACCCAACGTCTGCAATAAAATACGCAATAAGTAGTTTTGGGATGGGTTAAATTGGATATAACATTTCTTAATCATCGGTGAGTCGCCAACCTATCTTTCTGTCTGACTCACTGCACAAAGGCTCAACGCGCCCTTCGTCCCATAACATGTCAAGAATTAACCTATGTATCCGACCGAGCGAGTGACAGGGCGGAGTACTTCTCATGTATGTGCCCATTTCTTTACCTATATTCGTAGCTTTGATGTACGCATTCCCGTCCGCATCAGTTTCATCCGCATGCCCGCTCTCACGTGCGTTCCTTAGAACATGTATGATTGCGTCCTTCAGCAGTACTATTGCTTCGTCTGTAAGTGATTTTGCGTGATTCATCTGTAACATCTCCTATTACTTACTTTTACGGAATAAATAGTTTCAGGATGGGTTAAATTGGGTTTCACAGTATATTCAAATATCAAGGTGGGTGGGCAAAAGCCCACATATCACGGATCTGATAGGTATGTGGACTTAAATTCTCTTGCGGCTTGGATCACCTCTTCGGGGTTATCTGTTTGCGTACACGACTTCTGAGTTCCGTTTTCGTCTATCTCTATTAGAAAGTGTGTATCTTCAACAGCATGCACAATAAATTGTAGGTTACGGTATTTAACCTGCCAACCCCGCCATGATGAATCGGTTGGATCATAAACTGGTGCTAAACCGGTCATCATTTCTTCAAGTCTACGCCAGAGATCAATAACAACAATGTTCATCGTTTATTCCTTGCTGGTTGGCAGAGCAAAAGTTCCGCGTGGTTAGTTTATTGATTAAATCCTTGAACAGATTTTCTGGCTGGTTCAAGGAGATTAATATCAAAAGAGGCTATTATTTGCTTACATACTCCCTCTAAATGAAGTGATGTTGTTCCTGCCGCAACTGCTAACACAGGTACAGAACAGCATGGGGTATTATCATCAAAATATAGAAGGTAGTAAGAATATCCTATTGAAAATCTTTTGATTTCACCGAATGGAGTTTCCACAACAGCTATGCTTATTACTGCACCAGCATTTCTATGATTATGTATAACACTAACGTCTGGTAGACTTCGGAGTTCTCGTTTGATCCAGCTTTCTATTAAGGTTTTTGTTTGTATGTCCTTACAGTTTATTTCTACAAAAACTTTAAACTGAAAGTGGTTAATACCTTGTGCCTCAATTGGATGTTGCTCCATATAACAGACGCTGAATAGCGTAAGTATACATGCAAGGCAAAAGCCTTTCAAAAACACTGCACGGGATTTCATAGTGAACCCTCCAGTTATTGATAATGTTAAACGAATGATTATCACAGGTTTTGCGTTTTTTTCTTGACACAAATGAAATCGCAATAAGTAGTTTTGGGTTTGGAAATTTATAGATTTGCTGTTGCAAAACGATCAAATTCACCCAAATTACAAACTTGAATCAGGTTGCCTTTTCCTGCCTGAGAACGTAACCACTCGCCTGATACAGATGAATAACCTCCACCATCTAAAACAATAATTGTAGAATAAGAATTTTTATCAATAGAAAGCACCTCAAAAGGATATTTTTCATCAACGCTTCCTGTTTTTGATTGCCATTTACATTGAATGATAAGGCAATCAGCCCATTTTTCTGGGTGGTGTAGAATAATATCCACGCGACGTCTTCTATTGTAAATGGAAGTTCCAACATAGCATTGACGAGCATATATAGGATTTCCTACACGACTCTTTAAATCAAAGAAATGCTTGGGTAGCACTTTACTATACTCAAAGTCATCAAGAACTGATGCAATATGATTTTCCAAACGCTTTCCACTTAGATTTGCTCGTTGTCCGTTACTCATAAGTTGTTATCAATACTTCAGGAATCTGTCCACGTGTTTTTCCATTAGAACTGATATTCCTTTGTGCCGTAATGGAATGGACGTGATAACGATGCCCCTTGTATAACTCCCTAATAAGTTCTGTATCTGAATTAGAAACCATAACCAAAGCCCCTTGTTCTGTCCATGCGTCCACAGCCTCCTTCAAACGCTTTTGATCAGCGTCTCCGAATCCATCAGATTGGTAACCTGAAAAAGTTCCATCGTAAGGAGGATCACAATAGACGAAATCACCTTTCTGGGGTGAAATGGTTTTATCAAATTGCCCAATTTTTATTTTTACCTTTTTCAAAACATCTGAAACATTTCTCAAATTCACTTCATCGCAAATTTTAGGATTCGTGTATTTGCCTTCTGGCACATTGAATTTGCCACTCTTGTTTACTCGATATAATCCGTTATAACAAGTTTTATTGAGATATAAAAAACGAGATGCACGATCTACAGGATTTCCGGGTTCTTCTCCATCCCGAATCTTAAGATAGTAACCGTCTTCCGTGCCATGTTTGGACTCATGTATCAGCAAAGCCTTAATAAGGTTCTCTGTATCATTCGCAACAATATCGTATGCCAGGATCAGTTCTTCATTCAGATCCGCAAGTGTTGCTATCTTTATCAGGTGCTGAAAGGCAAAAAAAACAGCTCCTCCGCCCACAAAAGGTTCATGATACGTTTCAATATTCGGTGGCAGATATCCGCTGATTTTGCCAATAATTGAGCGTTTGCCTCCAGCCCACTTTACGAAAGGCAGGGCTTTGCCTTCTGGTAAAGGTTCACCGAGACCACGCTTATCAGAACTCCTGAAAGCATCTTCTTCGGAAAACAAATCAGTTTGATGAGGCATATTATACACACTCCTTCAAAAACTTCCAAAATATTTCAGTATCGCGATGGTTATACTTGTAGCACACCTCAGCCATATAGAACTGAAAACGAGAAAAAAGCAATTTGGTTTCCACTGTAGGGATGTCTTCAGTCTCCTTATTTATACTGAATCGAAAAAAATAAATAGACACTTTCATCTCCCGGTGGGCGAGATTTCCTAACCTCGCCGGTACAGAGTGTCCAATTAATTCTAAACTTTACTATAATTACCTATATTATATCATGTTTAGTAAATTAAATCAAGAAGGAAATCAATAAATATAAGAGCCAAAGCACTTTTTTCAAGGTTTTACAAATTCAAAATTACTTATTGCGTTTTAGAATGCAGAACGGATGTTAAAAAGTATAGGACCCGTTGAGTAGCAAGGGCTATAGTTAATGGTTAAGCGAGAATTCAGCTGAATTGAGTAAGACCCAATAGAGGTCTTCGTAAGCCAAATTCTTGTTTCGGTAAAGACTACGCTCTAAATAGCGTCTGAAGTAGGTTTTTTCTTTAGCCGTTGGCAACCGAGACAGGACATTGAGATAGATATACTCCATCCGTTCCATCGGTTCGCGCCATTTTCCTAATACGTAATTCACAAAACTCCCGTATTCTTCATGGCGCGTGCTATCATTCACCATATTCCCATTAATCATCATGAGTGCTTGCGGGATGGTCCCATTGAATGCCTCAATCTCTTCCATTTCGCCATTATCGAGTAGAAAGACAAACTTTTTGAGATGCTCGCGTTTCATCCGCTCAAGTTGACGCAACATATTCTTTCTTTCTTCGCCACCTTTCTTCTTCATACCTTTCATTCTGACCTCTTGAAGTCTTTCAAAGTCGGTGGCTTGCAGCAGAGAATAGAAGAACTGTTCAGCGCTTAAGGGTTTCAGGTAGGCATGGGAGTAATAGCGTTGATCCGCTTTGTTGCTCTCATTCGTTTGGGAGGTGCGTTGATACGTCTCTGAATTCAGGATAGTTCGTATCAAGTGTTGTAAGTCGTAGCCGTGAATAATGAAATCCTTCGCGAGCCACTTTAAGAGTTCAGGATTAGTAGGTTGATTTTCTTCTCCGAAGCCATCAACCGGTTCTACAAAAGCGCGTCCCATAAAGTGCTTCCAGATACGATTCACGATGGCTTGACTAAAATACGGATTTGATTTGTCAGTCATCCACTGTGCGAGTGCTTCTCGCTTTTTGAGGAATGAGCCTTTGTATTCTGTGCGATCTAAGAAGTGCGGACCGACCTGTTTTTCAAGTTGTTCTACCCAAATCGTTTCTTTTGGGTGGTCAGTAATAAGATAATTCCTGATTTCCATCTTATTACCTACCATATCTACGCCATTGATGTTTTCCTTTCGCTCACTCTTAATGCCGGTAAAGAAAGCAGCAATGCCGTAGTAATCCTCTTGAGTCCATATTTCCGTTTTATGATCGTGACACTCGGCACACTGCATAGGAAGACCTAAAAACAAACGCGAGACATGCGAGGTGAGAGAGGTCGGCGAACGCTCGTAACGCAGGATATAGTTCCCCGCACCGTTGTCTCGTAACTCTCCATCAGCCCTGATGAGTTCTTGAACAAACTCGTTATAGGGTATATTGTTTGTCAGTGCCTTCCGTGCCCAAAGCGTTAATCCAACGCGGTGCCTGTCTCTATCCCCACGCCTACCAATTAACCAGTTCACCCATAATTCTGTCCAGTAGTCAAAGTAAGCATCACTGACCAGCAACTGCTCAATCTTGCTTTGGCGTTTGTTTGAAGAACCGTCTTTGAGAAAAGCCAAGACCTCCTCGGGAGTTGGGATCTTTCCGGTCAGATCAAGATGAATCCGACGCAAAAACTCGGTATCTTCTGATACCTTTGAGGGTTGAATACTTTCCTTCTTAAGCACGGCGTTAATGTGCCGGTCAAGATGTTTCGTGCTTGATGAAACCTGCCGTGTCGGCGTGACCGTAGTCTTGGTGCAACTGAGCATCAAGCAGGTAAAAACGAATAGGAAAAGTGGAGACATACCAAGAGAGGTTTTCACGATAAACCGATCCCCGAACCTCAGGTTTGATTAGGTTCAACTATTAGGCTTACAAAGCACATCTATAGGAGGTTAATGCGTCTAACACCTCAATAATTTAAGTTTAACTTATTTATTCAGAAGACATCAAGGAAATCTGCAGAGCCACGAAATAGGGATTCAAAGATTATCCGTACATAAGAATCACTAAAGACAGAGACTACGTCCACCGAACGCCTGTTGGAATGATGTCTACATCTTCACCACGGCGCATCGCTTCAGCGGCATCGAGGATACTCGCTAAATCGTGTTGTGGTTCAAAGTCCAATAGCGTTTTGATTTTGCTTAAATCAAACTCGAAATAGAGGGATTGCGGGAGTTTAACATCAACAGAATCCATCTGGTAACGTTCACACAGGTATGGAATGACCTCTTCATGCTTGAAGATACCATTTCCACCGAGCGTGAATTCTTCACCGACAGCCGCATCCTTTTCGATCCCTAAAACCAGTCCTTGTACAATATCCCGGACATCTGTGAAATGCTCCTTGTAGGGACGGTTGTCAGAATTACGTTTGAGTATGAATTTCTCCTGCCCGTCCCAGAGGCGTTTGACGGCATCCGCGGTCTCTAACTCAGCCGGATCATCGCCTTTATAATTATTGTATCGGTTATAGATATTACTAAAGACGAATTGCCTCGGCAAACCATCTTCGTTGAGGTATTCGCTCGGTTCAATGACGGTTGTGAAACGGAAGACTGTCGAAGGTACACCATATTGGTGATGATACGTCATGCATAATTCCTCGCCAATCCATTTCGTAAGAAAGTAGGGCATGTGATGGTATTTGGCAACCATGTCTTCGGTGATAAGTTCATTGAAATATCTACCTTTTTCGGTGAGTTCCCAATAAATCGCTTCGGTACAGGCATAGACAAGACGATGAATGTTCGGGTTGACCTCACGGATACCCTCTAAAATATTGAGTGTCCCCATCCCGTTGATTGCCAAGTACTGACGGTTATCAAAAGGACCACCGAAAGCAGCGGCGATATGATAGATGGCATCTACGCCGTCAACGGCTTTTTTGACATCCTCGTATTCTCGGAGGTCGCCAAGAACGGTCTCTACGCGTTCAGTATCGTCCCATCTTCCGATACGGTTGACATCCCCCGGATAGACAAAACTGCGGATATCATGTCCTTTTTCCAGTAATTTTTTGACAAGGTTGGACCCGATACGGCCTGTGCCGCCCGTGACCAAAATTTTCACGACTTTTTCTCCTAAAGGTCAGTATGATATAAAAGAGTAATACGCTGAAAGGAAATACATTACTCTTTTTAGGCATCTTTGACGAATTGTAAGCGACGCTGGGTTGCTCGCAATTTAACAAAGAGGGTTTATTGTAAGCGTTTTATTTCTGCCCATTTCGTTGCTAATTTATCTCTCGGTTCTACATCATAAGCGGTGCTTATGAGTTCTATATTATCTATCGCCCACCACCAATCATTCTGAGCATCAATGACCCCGAAACTAATAGTCATCTCAGCGGCACCGGCAGGATTATCGATCGGGATTTCTAAGGTTTCGTTTATCTGTTCCCCATCATTTATTTTTTCCTCTTTGAGTTTAAGGGTAGGAATGGTAACAAGCGTGTGCGCGCCTGCGTCAATACCAACACTTTTGAAGAATAGGATACGTTCTTCCTTCCCGCCGTCGAAACTCACTGTTATCTCAGCATTTTGGGTATCTTCAGGGCGCCAACTCGAATCCAATGTTAAGACGAGCGATTTTGCTGCTGCGCCCTTGATTTTAATGGGTGGCGTAATTAAGTGACCATTCCAACGGCTAATAGCGTCAGGATTGCCATTTCCCTCCCAATCATCCCACTCATCAGGGTCAGAAACGGCTCCTTTACCGATACCCTTGCCGTCATTGTGTACCCCTGTGAACTCACTACGCCGCTGGTCTTCCGCTGTTCGTGTCCACCACTCAAAATCGACAATTGCCCAAGTTCTCCACTCAGGCATCCCGAGGTCTTTAGGATTCTCGTTTGTAATTTCCCAATCTTCAGGCGGTGTGCCTGACCAAACGTCTTTATCTTTAATCTGCTCCATTATACTTTCTTCGAGTTTCACGTCCTCAAAATCTTCCTCAAAAAGGACAACATCACGGCTCCAAATTTGCGGTGCTATAAGACAAAAGGTTATCATAAGAACCACGTGTGTAATGATTCTTGTAGTGCTGCTATTCACAATCAGGCTCCAAGGGTTTTAACCCAATAATGATATTGTGACAGCAATTTTTGGTAGCCCACCACAAATATCGCTAACATGCAAACATCTCTGTTCTACAATTTAAGCCTTTCTTTGTATGAAAACAATTTCTCTAAAAAGTCACGGCGTATCCATCGGTCCTCGGATCTGAACCACCAATAAGCGCGCCCGATTCAGGATGAACCATGATCGCCTGAGCACTTCCAGGACCACCCCAATCACCAACAATTTGGAGTTCATGTCCCCTTTCCCCTAATCCATCCTTGGTATCCGAGGAGAACCGATTTTCTAACTGTAGGTCGTTGGAACAAGTGTGTGGGATGGTAGATTCCATTGGATTCTGCAAGCTCCGCCAGCGCGGGGCAGAGACCGCTTCCTGCGGTGTCATTCCGAAGTCAAGCATGTGGGTAACGAGTTGAAGATTCGTTTGGACCTGTGTATCTGCTCCGGGGGTGCCGCATGTTAAGACGGGTTGACCGTCCTTTGTTACAATGACAGGGTTCATGGTATGACGGACGCGTTTGCCCGGCATCAGGCAGTTGGGATGCCCCTCTTCCAAATGCCAATAGGTCATGCGATTGTTCAAGAGAATCCCGGTGTCACCCGCTATGAGACTGGAACCGAACCCTGACTGGATACTCTGCAGGATACAAACGAGATTTCCGGCTTGATCCGCAGTGCAGAAACAGGTTGTATCTTCGTGTGCTTCTGGACCGCCTGCTGGCACATCAAAAGCCGCCTTGTCTAAGTCGATATGTTCCGCGCGTTCAGCGGCGTAGGATTTAGATAACATCCCTTCTATCGGAACGTCCACCCATTCTGGATCCGCCATATACTTTTCCCGATCAGCGAAGGCGAGTTTTTTTGCCTCAACCATCAGATGTACACTTTCAGCAGTATTGCACCCTAAGGCTTGCAAATCAAACAACTCAACCATGTTCAATTCTTGAAGTAAGATATGCCCGCTGGAGTTGGGAGGCATCTCATAAACCTCATATCCGCGGTAGTTGACGTGTATCGGCTCAGCCCAGTGTGCGTGATAGTTCGCGAGATCCTCGGCTGTCAAGAGTCCATCGTAAGCACGGCTGAATTCACCGATGGCTTTAGCGATCTCGCCTTCGTAGAATATCTCTCTTCCGTGTTTGGCAATCTTTCGGAGGGTGTTACCGAGATTGGGGTTCGCAAGGGGTTGACCTGCGGCGATGGGTTCGCCATCGTTTGTAAAGACAGCACGCGAATCTAGTTCTGCAGCAAAACGAGCGTTTTCGCCTTTAAGCCCACCAGCCAGTCTATGACTCACTGGAAATCCGTCCTCACAGAGCGAAATTGCTGGTGCGAATACCTCTTCTAACTTGAGTGATCCGTAGCGTTCGTGTGCCAGGAGCCAGGCATCGACGATCCCTGGCACCGAGACGCTTCGTATGCCTTTCATTGGGATCCCACCATCCTTGTGGTAGGTTTCTCGGGTAGCGGCACGCGGTGCGGGTCCCGTTCCATTTACCGCCTCAACCTGCCCCGTTTCCGCCCAATAAATGAGAATAAAGCCGTCGCCTCCAAGTCCAGAGCCAGCAGGTTCAACCATACCGAGAGCTACAGCGGTTGCGATCGCGGCATCGACAGCGTTGCCGCCTGCCATCATTGTCTGAATGCCAGCTTGCGAAGCAAGGACGTGTCCAGATGTAACCATGCCGTTTCTTCCCATCACAGAGGGACGAAACGCTGAAGCCGTAATACCGTGTGGAGATTGCATTTTTTAATTTTTCCTTTTTTTAATTTTTCCTTGCGGTTAAATAACGTGCGTTAGAACTATCAAATGCGTTTCTTAAATCCGCTCTCCATTACATTACGAGCTACGGGTTATGATGCTATGTTAACGCGAGTTACCTCTTTGTCGCATAATCTGTTAGGTTGTGCATCTTCTAAATAACGTGCGTTAGAACTATCAGTAGCAATTTGGGTTATCTTAAGAGGAACCCTTTGTTGGACGATAACCTCTTATCCTACTGTTGATTGCTATAAGCAAGCATCTTCTTGGCGAACGCTTCAACATCAACTTTTTCGTGCGTTCGTGCTGATTCGTTGCATGCTTCCATGAGTATCCATGTACCGAGTGTTGTGTCCTGCATCCAGTCCCGATCCGTTCCGTTGGCAATCGCCTGTGCAAATGCATCAAACTGGAGGCGGTCGTCTTCTATGAGACCGGCGTGCAAATCTTGGAGGGATACATCTTCAATGGTTTTGCCGAGTCGGAAGAGTTGCAGGTGTCCCGCATCTCGTCGGAGGTCTCCGTCCTCACCGTGGAAGGTCCAGTGCCCACTCCACCCGAACGGAGCTGTATGCGCTGCCCGTGTGCCTGCATAAGAGAAAGGTGCACCGTTGGCGTACTCCATGAGCGCGTTGCCGCCAGCAGTTCCCCAAGCTTCAATCTGTCCAAGTTCTGGGTCTCGCCGATTGTGGACATGAGCGGTAACGTACTTCGGAAGTCCCTGCGCGGCGACAAGTTGATCGAGTTGGTGACTCGTGCCAGCGTGGAAGAAAAGCCCATCGACATAGGCATCGGGTTGCCGAGAATCTGGACCTGTGTATAAGTTTTGGCGAATCCAGAATCGACACTCCCCCGCCAACATTTCACCGATGCCATCCGCTTCTCGGAGCCATTCCCGCATTTTCGCGGCGGCAGGGTTCCACCGTTTATTATGCCCTTGGACGAGCATTAAGCCTGGGTTCGCTTTGTGTGCGTTTATAATGTCGTGGAATTCTGCCTGTGTTGTTGCGATTGGTTTGACACAGAGGGTATGCATGCCAAGATTCAGGCTTTCAACAATTAATTTGGCGTGGACGGTCGTTGAGGCATAGATGAGACATGCCTGCGCGTCGTGTTTCTCTTTCGCCTCGGTGATTGTCGTGTAGATGCGATCGGCAAGGTAGTCAGGAACATTTCCTTCTAAACTTGCTATAGCTTCGCGAGCTTCGGGGAGGTTAATATCTACACAGGCAACAGGGTTAAGCCCTTTTGAATTGATTTGCGCTTGTAGGCGACCGTGCGCGAAATGGGTACATCCGACATGAATAGTGGGAATCGGCATTTATAAATCTCCTTGTATTGGCTATCGGTTTCCTTCAGTAATCGACTTTCAGAGTTCTCTTTCTGATCGCCAACAGCCAACAGCGAATTTGGTATAAGTTCGCGCTTAGGATACCTCAACGACAGGTGGGTTGATGAAATCGTGATATTTCTGCGCTACCTTTCCAACGCTTGCATCGCCAGCATGGATAAGCACACGGAACCGGAAGTGCATCTCTTCACCTTGTTTGAGTGTATAGGAACCATCTTTAGAAGGATCACTTTCAAAAGTGCCGCCTCCAAATATATTGCTTCCCATTAGCCCGTAATTGCGCACATGCCAATACGTCGGATAGCGTGGGTTAACGATATGATCGAACACAGCGATACCAACAGGCGTTCCATCAACGACACCAGAATAATCGCACCAGTTAGCGCGCTTACCCCAAGTTTCTGCCTCATTGAGACCGCCAAAAGCGTTCTCTATCTTCCCCCCATCTGAAGCGTTCATCGACGGATGCACCCGAATTGACATAATACCGCCCTCCTTGGTATCTCCGAAATGGACATCCCCCTCAGAGGCGATAAAACTGAGATCGAGATCAAGAAGTGCGGCATCTTCAGGTAGGTTGTAGATACGAAAATTCTGCACATCCGTCATCAAAACCTCTCCTGTCTGTGTCTGCCAACTGTTTTGCGTATAAAGTCTACCGACGACAGCCCCTCCCTGTTTTTGTGTGAAGCCTTGATGCACAACTTTTCCAGAATTACTTCCTTCACCCCACAAGTCAACATCATTGACTTCGCCGTAAGCGACGTAGAGGGAACGGTGATGGACGTGGTCCTTTGAAATGTCGCTTGTTTCACCGCGTGTTACTTCGCGTCCGTTTGGACCGAGAACCGGAAAGAAATACGGACGAAACTGCCCAGTGTTGTGAGAAGTTGCGTAGCGAAATGTTGTAAAATGCCGGTTATTAAGTGTTACGGTTATGGTTTCGGATTCTTCTTTTAACTGAACGCCTGTCTCGCCAGCAACACTTCCTTCCGATACGGTGTAGGTCCGCGATTCACCAGCGGCAAGTCCATCGAGTATCCAGGTTAAGGTAGTCGTGCCATCCTCGTCAGCGTAGCACTGTGCTGAAATGACATCACCGGATGCGACATCTGTTAAGGTAACGGCATGATCGTGGAGTTGGCTCACGCCGGGATGGTTGACGTTAACACTAACAGGGCACCCATCCCGATTGTGAAAACCGGCATTAACAGTAAACGTCGGAAGATTCTGATTTGACATAAATTTCCTTTTTCGTATCTTGGTTCCTCTCAGAAATTTTCCTAAGTGGCGAAGGGGATAATCACCCTCTTTATAAGAGCCATACAGTTTTTAGGTATGGCTACAGTTGTTAAAAGGAGGAACTAAAGGGATACTTTACCCTGTTGATTAGCTTTCCTCAGAGGTGAGGGCAAGGATTCCCTCTTCTTCGCTATTGTAGTTCTCAAAAACGCTCATCAAGCGCCCGAGGATGAGAAGGTTTCGGATATGTGCACCTGCGTTGACGAGTGCTGTCCGTCCGCCTTTGCGGGAGACCGTCACGTTCACAGATACCAATGTGCCGAGTCCGCTACTGTCCATACGGGTAACATTCTCGAGGTTAAAAATAACCTTTGGGGAGTCAAAATGCTCCTCCAATTCCTCATTAATTTGCTCTCTGATTTCAGCATTTGCCGCACCAATCATGCGGCCCGTGGGGCGAATAACAATGACCCCTTCTCTTTGACGGATTTCTGCTAACATTTATTTTCCTTTCTTAATTTTTGCGCTATGACCCCGATATAGGATCGAAGTTCATGTCCTAACAAAAGATATTTGATAGATTAATATAGTTGATTTAAAAAACTTTGTCAAGATTTTTAGTGCATTTTTAGCGATAGTTAGTTTTAGGAACATGCAATATCTGCTCGATAGACGGAAAAAAGAATTGCCTTAGACCCCAAAATGGACTATTTTCAATCCTCTACGCTGCCCAATCCTTACCCAATGCCTCTGCTTGTTCCAAGACGGTTGCAGCGGCTTTTTCCTGTTTGTCGGGTGGATAGCCATGTCTACGAAGGATGCGCTTCACAATTACTCGTATTTTCGCTCGGGCACTCTCTTTCAGGGTCCAATCGATGCTAATGTTCTGCCGAACGGTTTTTACAAGTTCAACGGCGATAGTTCGCAAGGTTTCATCACCCAACACTTCGACAGCACTATCGTTGACTTCAAGTGCGTCATAGAACGCCAATTCTTCATCCGACAGTCCTAACACTTCGCCTCGGTCTTGTGCTTGACGCATCTCTTTTGCGATTGCGATGAGTTCTTCAATTACCTGTGCTGCTTCGATTGTCCGGTTCTGATAGGTGCGAATTGAGCGTTCCAGCATACTGGAAAATGAACGCCCTTGTACAACATTTTTCTGTGAGCGAGTTCTAATTTCATCATTAAGCAGCTTCTCTAAAAGTTCAACCGCCACGTTTTGGTGGGGTAAATCCCGAACTTCTGCGAGGAATTCATCGGAGAGAATTGAGACATCAGGCTTCTCCAACCCCGCGGCGGTAAAGATGTCGACCACCCCTTCAGAAACGACTGCTTTGGATACCAACTGTTTAATCGCCTGTTCTGTAGTTTCAACTTGTGCTTCTTCAGCAGTCAAGGGTTTTGCCAGAACGCCTCTTACCGCTTGGAAAAAGGCAACATCGTCGCGAATCTCAGTTGTTTTTTCATGTGGAACAGCCAGCGCAAACGCCTTAGAGAGCTCAGTAACCACTTGCAGTAAACGCTCTTTGCCATCTTTTTGTGCCAATATATGTTCTTGTGCTGATGGTAGTAATCTAATCCGATCTTCAGCGTTTCCAGTAACCCAAGGTGACCAGTCAAAACCGTGAAAGAGTCCACAGCAGATCTCGTATTTCTCCAACATCACGGCGACTGCATCCGCTTTATTAAGAGTAGCGTCTCCTTTTCCACCGCTTGTAGTGTAATTCTGTAATGCCTGTTTTAGATGGTAAGCAAGTCCTATGTAGTCTACAATCAAACCGCCGGGTTTGTCGCGGTATACGCGATTGACACGGGCGATTGCCTGCATCAGACCGTGTCCACGCATCGGCTTGTCTACATACATGGTGTGGAGACTCGGCGCGTCAAATCCTGTTAGCCACATATCACGGACAATGACAAGCTTCAGCGAGTCATCGGGATTTTTGAATCGAGTCGCCATCTCCTCGCGCCGCGCCTTATTTCGGATATGTGGCTGCCACGATACATCATCAGAGGCAGAACCTGTCATCACAACTTTTATCGCGCCATTTTTATCATCGTCATTATGCCACTCTGGACGGCGTTTGACAATTGCATTGTAGAGGTCAACGCAGATACGGCGGCTCATACCGACAATCATCCCTTTACCGTCCATTGCTTCCAATCGTTTTTCAAAGTGTGCAATAATATCATCGGCAATGAGACCTAATCTTTTTTCCGCACCCATTATCTTTTCAAGTTGCGCCCATTTGGTTTTAAGTCTTTCCTTTTGTGTTGTCTCTTCTGATTCGGTTACTTCCTCAAATTCTGGATCGATGTGAGGCTTTTCATTCTCGTCAAGTTCAATTCTGGCGAGGCGGCTTTCGTAGTAAATTGGAACAGTGGCACCATCCTGAACTGCACGTTGGATATCGTAGACGCTGATGTAATCACCAAAAACAGCGCGGGTGTTACGATCAGTTAATTCAATTGGTGTACCAGTAAAACCGATAAAAGAGGCATTGGGAAGTGCATCGCGTATATGGCGGGCAAATCCGTCAATAAAGCCATACTGACTACGGTGTGCTTCGTCCGCGATAAGCACAATGTTACGCCGATCAGACAGTTGCGGAAAACGCGTTTCCTCACCTTCAGGGAAAAATTTTTGAACGGTAGTAAAGACTACACCACCAGAGGCAACCTTCAAAAGTTCGCGTAAGTGTCGTCTGTTTTGTGCTTGTTCCGGCTTCTGTCGCAGCAGTTGGTGGCATCGAGCGAATGTTCCAAATAGTTGATCGTCTAAGTCGTTTGTGTCAGTGATTACAACAAGGGTAGGATTTTCCATTTGCGGATGTTGGATGATGCTCCCCGCATAAAACGCCATTGTTAAGCTTTTGCCTGAACCTTGTGTGTGCCAGACAACACCACACTGTTGTTCTCCTTCCGGACGCGAGGCTTGGACAGTGGTATCAACTGCTGTTTTGACTGCGTGGAATTGGTGATAACCAGCGATTTTTTTGGCAACCGTCCCACCCTCGGTTTCTTCAAAAACGATAAAGTGTTTGAGATAATTCAAAAATCTACGTTTCTCAAAGGCTCCCTTAATCAATACCTCTAACTCTAAATCAGTTGCTGGTGCCTCGTCTTCTCCCTTAATTGTCCGCCACGGCAGAAACCATTCCGTATCAGCAGTTAAAGATCCGATACGAGCCTCTAATCCGTCAGAAATGACGATCGCTTCGTTGTAAGTGAATAGGGTCGGAATTTCTTGTTTGTAGGTCTGGATTTGGCGAAAGGCGGTTAGGACAGTGGCTTTCTCGTCGGTTGGGTTTTTAAGTTCAATTACGGCTAAAGGGAGTCCGTTGATAAACAAGACAATGTCCGGGCGGCGTTCGCTTGTTTCTACTACCGTGAACTGATTAACTGCCAACCAGTCGTTGTTTTCAGGTGTATCGAAATCGACTAACTGCACGCGCTCGCCGCGTATCGTTCCATTTGGTTGTCGATACTCCACCTCTATACCGTCAACCAGCATCTGATGAAATGCCCGGTTATTCTGAACCAACGCGGGAGAATCTGGATGAAGCACCTTGCGGATCGCTTCTTCCTGTGCATCGGGGGGTATTGTTGGATTTAGGTGGGCGACCGTATCTCGCAAACGGCGCGACAAGATGACTTCTTTGTAAGTGGCGCGCTCGGCATCTGACGTGTCGGGGGCGATGTCGGGACCGTGTAGAACGGTATAACCTAATCCAGCGAACCAATTGAGAGAGGCTTCTTCTATGTCGGATTCGTAAATTGTATTGCGATTCATATTAGTGCCCAATGTCCCTTACACTAACAATTCTTCCCCTACGCACGCCTTGAGTCCTTCAACGAACACCTGAAAACTTCTCGATCTGTTCCGACTCGGTTCCATGTGTTGTGCGATGTTCTGTGCTACTGTCGGTTTGGATATCCGCCCCTTATAGTAGTTTTTCTGCCTTAGCAACTGTTCCAACGCTTCGTAAGTGCCTCCACGGATTGCGTCCGGATTCCTATATTTTGCTTTAGATTGGAGATTTTCTGGGATTCTCGGATACGCTGCGTGTAAAGCTTCAACATCTCCAAAAAACCATGCTTCTAATTCCTCAATTGCTAATCGATTGACGATTTGAAAATCTTCGTTTGGAGTCACGCTGGATTTCGTGACAAACCCCGCCTCGTATGCTGCTTTTTCTAAATATGCCTTCAGTTCGTGGCAGTTTCTTCGGTCTCCATCAATAAGCACAATAATTCGCCAGTCGTCAGTTATCCACTGGTGTCCTTTCAAATGCTTTGGCAATTCTGCGAGCATATCGTCCTTTCCTTCAAATGCATGGAAGATACAAATGACATCTGGTAAAAGAATTTTGGGCAAGATATATCTTAATGCTTCCTCTGCAGAGGGCTCCTCCAAAAAGAATTTAATGTGCATGCAGCTCTCGCTTTGGACCTCCAGCATTTGTCAGTGGGTCACCGAATTCAAAGTAACTCTCCGTCCACAGTTTCCCCAACTTCGCACCTGCATCCAAAAGCTGCTCTACGCCGAGCATATCCGAGGCGCGTTTGCAGACTGTAAAACCTTGCTCATCCCGGTAGAGTACCCACACCTCCTCAGCACTCAATTCGTTGACAAGGTGAGGTGAATGTGTGGTAATTATGAGTTGAGAAAACATTAACACCTCAAGAAACTCCCCAACCAAACCGGTCAGCAGGCGAGGGTGTAGGTAGTTCTCAGGTTCCTCAATACCGATCAATTGCGGTGGCTGTGGGTTATGAAACAGCGTCAGGTACGACAGCAGTTTCAATGTGCCATCGGAGGCGAACTTTGCTAAAATAGGTTGCTCAAATGGAGCATCTTTAATCTGTAGGCGGCGGCGACCACTTATTGTTAATTCCGTGTCAACTTTTTCTAAACGCGGTACCTGATTGGACAGAGAAGAGATAATCTTTTCCAAACGTTCTGGGTATCTTTCCTGCAAGTATTGGATAACGTTGGGCAGGTTGTCGCCTGTTGGGGATAATCGCTTTTGCGGTCCATCGTTGGTTGCTTGGCGCGTGGCATCGGTAGAAAGGTCGGAGAGGTGCCAATTTATAATAAAGTGCCGAAAGGCACTGACGCGCGGGTGATGTGCGGATTGACCAAACATACTTGCTGCGATCGTTGTGGGATCATCCAGGTGCTCATCGATAGGTTTATCTGTTTTATCGGGTGTTTCGCCAGGAATTACACTGCCTGTTCTGTGATGAAAATTGAGGAAACGCACATGTTTTCCGCGACTTCCGCGCCGCCATTGCAGCCACTCGGTTTCAACAAAGGGACCTTCCGCATTTTCATTGACGGAAAGGTGATAAGTGATAATCGGTGTTCCGGGTTCTTCTCGATATTTCAATTCAAATTCAATGGGTCCATCACAGCCGCGTGTCCGCAGTTCCTTGAAACCTTCTCTTTTGTCCAAAGCACGACGCAGCCCGTCCGTGAAACATTCAGCAAGGAACGCAAACACATCAAACAGTGTTGATTTTCCACTGCCATTTGGACCTAAAAAGATAGTTAGCGGTTTGAGTTGTGTTAATTCTATATTCCGTAACGCGCGATAGTTTTTTATACGCACTGACTCAATATGTGGAATCAAAGGTTTCTGTAGAGGGGGTAGCAAGAGTCGTTCATGTAGCAGCTCCTCAAATTTCGCATCAAATTGGTTGTCGTCCGTAAAATCAATAGAAACTCGTTCTTTCAAAAATGCTGGTGTTTTATCTTCCCATTCTGTCTGGCGAATTATAGGAATGAATTTGTTAGTTCCGAGATCTTCAACAAGTTTTCTGGTTACAATCATCGACTCGTATCCAATGCTATCTTCACCATCATTTGCCTTGCTCACGTAACTATCCGTGCAGATGACCAGAACCCAATCGGAATTCTTAACACCAAATTCCATAAATTGGTTTAGGTCATTAGCCGAGCTAAGGTGCCACTGATCAAATATTATCTGAACTCCATTTCTTCGGAGTTTTGCACCGAGTTCAGATATCCACCGCTTGTGTTCCTGTGTATCGTCGGAATATGAAATGAACACCTTAGGATTTTGCACCATCTTTGCCTCCAGCCCTTCAACTGATATTCTATACCAGTTGCCTCCGACCTCCGTTAGTCATGAATCTTTCAGGATTTGGAGAGTGCTCAACTGTCCAAGAATTTTAATCGGACAGAGAATAAGTTTACAACATTTCAAAAAAATCTTCATAATCACGAATATTCTGATAGCAATTTGGTCTACTAACAGATGAAGATATAGACGGTGACCTTAACCAACTGTTGCATGAGCGCACCCAATTTCCCCATGAGTTTTTCATTTGCTCATGTGTTACATTCAAACTGGTCCATAACTGTATGACGGCATCTGGGTTAAGACGTAGTAGAGAAATTGCACGTTGATATATATCATGGTTTTCAGACATAAAAAGTAATGGGATCGTGTCAGGTTGAGGTGAGAACCGAATATTGTTACTGGCGTTTGATTTCTCTTGTTGAGATGAAGCAATTATTGCTGCTAATTCATGAATATTCAGTGCCATGTAATATGCGACCAGCGAAGCTTTGTATTCTGATTCGTCACCAAATATAGGTGACAACCATTCCCATCTTTCACAGGCTTTGATTATGTACTCCCAACCTTTTACACAATTTGGACCAAACAATTCAGACCATCCCATAAGTGCGCTTATTTCCCAGACACAACTGCGCTTTGGCGAGTATCTATCGGGAATTTTAACCCGCACAAGACCCATGGCAAGATCTAACTGACTTGTGTTAAGGCTAATACTTCCGTGTAGACTATGGTATACGTATGCTAAAGTGTGAGGAATATTGTCCCAAACACCAGTGAGGTTAAATTCGGCAAGGTTTTGCAGGTCATGAAATAAAGATTTTTGGTTTCTAAATTCCTCCCTACCCGACTCAACTCCGGCTAATGCGACGACCATTAAAGGTGAAATAATTTCAACTGCTTTATCCGAAACCTCGAAAGGTTCTTCGTTGTTAGATTCCTGGCCATCCAACTCATCTTGCCGCCATTGGGTCAAATCTTTGAATACCTTTGGCCGAATTCGTTTGATAAGTTCCCGCCATCCAAATGTATCTCCTGCACGTACGAGTTTAGACGCTGTTGTGTAAGCTGCTGACGCAGATTTAACCTCCTCTGGTATCTCAGTCGGTTGTGTATCAGGTTCCACAGAACGGAATGGACTTTTTCCTATAGGTGGTTTCTCTACAATGGGCATTTCGTGAAGCTCACGAATTAATTTTTCACATTCCGCATTAAATTGATTGTCATTTCTAAAGTCAGCATAGAATCGGGTTCCTAAGAATATCGGTGTTTTTTTTCTTCCTGATGCCTGCCGAATGATAGGAATGAATTTATCTGTCCCTAAATTCTGAACAAGTTCAGCGTTTACAATCATCCGCTCATAGCCGACACCGCCTTCATCCGCGTTCGCCTTGCCCACGTATGTATCTGTGCATATAACCAATACCCTATCAGCGTCTACAATGCCGCGTTCCATGAACCGTGTTATATCATCGCCCAATCCGAGGTCCCACTGGTCGAGTATTGCATCAACGCCGTTATGACGAAGTCGCGCAGCGAGCTCGGATACCCATTGCTTATGCTCTGGAGAGTCATGAGAATATGAAATGAATACCTTCGGATTTTCAGCCATCATTTTCCTCCAATATCTCAGCTGCATCATCCACACGAATTTCACCGGACAATAGTTTCGGCAGTAGTGTGTCTCGGGTTTGAGCAAGCGTCCATGCTTCGTTTTTGTTGTTCTCAATAGACTGATCCAAAGGGTACACCAAAAGTTCAAATGCTTCAATAATTTCATTGGGTGGACTGAGTTGAGAAAGTGTTTGAAAGTCTGTCTTGTTGATTGATCCAAAAACCGTTCCCTCTGCTTCGTAACGAGAAAAAGTTTCCTGCAAGGATTGCATGATGTAGTAGGTATAAGATCGGCCCCCGGTCTTATGTCGTATAGCTGCTATCCCGCGACCGATACTGCATTTTTCCTCAGCCATATTAACATCGCCCACAGGAGCACGAACACTTACAAGAGTATCTCCTTTTTCAGCAAATCGTTTCGGGGCACTACAATAGACGCGTCGCGTTGGGTACCTAAAACCAAAATCTTTTCGTCCTTGATAAAATGGCATGCCCTTACCATCTTCATTGTAAGTGGATCCAGGCGGCGATTGCCCCATTGTAAGGTTGAAATTTTCATCAATCGTGGTAACTTTCCATCCTTTAGGAATCTTTCCTAATGTCGAATCCTGAAACGCAGATGGGAATAGTTCCGCGGTTTCAGTATCCATAAATGGAGGTTCGTGCCCTTCCATCTTTGCCTTTACGGGGTCAAAGTCTATAAACCACGATTTGAAAATTGCTCGCGCTGTTTCTTCCAGGGTCTCATTCACCTGTCGGTTGAGTTCGATTTTGTCGTCAAGTGTGCCGAGAATATTAGCGATGTGGCGTTGTTCCTCAATAGGAGGTAGTGTGAGTTCATACGAACGTAACGAATCAGCCATAACTCGTTGACGTCCGGTAGAACCTTGCATTGAATGAATCGCGAATGTTCGCAAATTTGGGTCCCTTGCCAAATAGTATACAAACAGATTGTCTGTTTTACCTTCAATTCCAGATAATACAATAAATTCGGTTGAGCCGTGCCCAACTTGATTAGGTTTTAGACAGTTTACATATACAGTCTTGCCATTTTCAAGGCAAGGTGTGATGCGAGCTAATAGCGTATCTCCATTTTGAAATCGTGCGCCAGAACCGCGAAATTCTTTATACGAGTGCGAAGTAATATCCCGTCTGTATACCTCAACATCTCGCATAGCAAGATGGAATGCCTCTTTTGTTCTGCTAAGTAGTCGCTGAGGATTAATTTGAACAACATTTCCGAGTTTTACCAGATTTGAAGGGTTATTTCGGATGTCTCGACTTTCGCAAATTCCCATAGTTTCTCAACTTTTCGTGACAGGTTTCACTTCAGTATTGCGTTGTGTTTTCTTTAAGTTTCCGCTTCATTAATACGACGCGCGACAGAGAACCAAAGCATCTACGATTTTAGAATCATCAGTTGTTGTTTCATTTTCATAGGGTGGATCGCTGTGTTTACCCTCCCAATCGTGAGTTCCAGCATCTAACTGTATTTTTCTGGTGAAAATCCGTTTAGGTGAAATGTCGTCGTAACCATCCTCATAGCCGTTGACAACAACTCGTAAATCGTCTGGGTATTTTTCGAGAAATTCCATTAATTCTTTTACTGTCATTTTTCATCTCCTTTGGTATAAGCGTGATATTGGAGTAGTGCCGACCTGCCGACGATAGCGACGATGCGGACCCTTAATTCTCTTCCATCGGCATCCGTTAGTCGTAAATCTTCTCCGGGAATGAAAGTAACGGGCTGCTGTCGTCCTTCATTAATAGCGATGTTTGAGGCGTAGAGATAGGTCCGGTCACGAGTATCGCGTTTAGGATTCAGATGTCCAGATAAGCCTGGAATGTTCCCTGTTGCTTCGGGAAAAATTACCGATCCGCCATCTGAGAGACTTTGCATTTTAATTTCAAGTTCCCCCTGTTCCGGCATCCAATCGCGTTCAAGGTGTGCCGCAAAACCGGGAGCAGCTGCATATACCGTCATAGGGAGGTGTGTCGTGTGCAAATCAATTTGTGCCTCGCCATTTTCGTCGGTAGTTGCGCGTTTCCATGTTTTATTGGGAAAAAGCACCAAGAGTTCAACGCCGAGCAGCGGGTTGCCATTGTAGTGAACAAGAAGACCAGCAGTTGCAGGCGTAGGTTCTGTTTCAGCGGCTGGAATCGTAAGAAACAGATCTGAATCATCAATGAGGCGGTACTTAGGGCGTTTTCCACTCAAATCTTCCGTTTCACGAAAGATCGTTGGCATGCCGTCCCCACGCCTCTCCATGAAAAATTGCCGTTCACCCGATCCCCGGATACCTTCAGCGGGTATTCGTCCGAGTATTGAGGCGAGTGCTTCGTTTCGCGTTGATTGTCGGACATCCATACTATCAATCGTAAGATTGTTTGGTAAACCGCCGGGAGAGTTTATTTCAACGCGGTCGGCGAACATTGAAAGCCGAATCCGACTACTGTGAATTGCGTAGTCGCGGTGGACAACAGCGTTGACAATCGCTTCAAAGAGTGCACTTTCACTGTATTGTGGCAGGTCAGTGCGAGCTGGGTTTTTGTAGGCACCAACGCGCATGTTTCGCACAGCAAAGGCAACCGTCTCAGCAATTTGTCGGTTCAGCGGACCGGTAATTGTCTGGGCATCTGTCTGTCCGGAGGCGCGGTCTTTGCCACGGTAACACGTGGCAGAGATGCAAGCATTGGGGAGCCATTCCTCGGGGGAACGGGTGCACAAGAGAACACCCGCCACGGTAGCGCGCAGCGTCCCGTTCTCGTCACTGGTCAGAACTCCCATTTTCTCCAGGGCTAATTCAGGGGCAGCGGCACCTTCAGCACTTAATAACGGTTTCCAGAGAGATTCATCTAATGCCCCAAAACCTGTTCCCTGAACAGGCTGTTTATCAAACCAGAGGAAGCGCGGTTGCTCATCTCCAAATCCGAGTATCTCTAAATTTTTAGCGATAGTTTTATCCAGTCGCCTTGCTTCTGCCATCTGCTCGGTCAATTTTTGGGTCAAGTGTGCTATCGTGTCCTCAAAGGGTTCGCTATCTTCCTCTTGAACTTCTGCACCGACGTAACGTCCGGGAGTCAGGACGTTGGTGTGCGCTTGGATTTCGGCAAGCGTAGCACTTTTGCAGAAGCCGGGCACGTCGGTATATTCACTCGTGCCTGCATCACCTCGCCATGCGTGATAAGTTTCGGCAATACGCGTGATTTCCGCATTCGTGAGTTCTCGGTGCGTCCGGTCAATCATGGTGCCTAAGCTGCGAGCGTCTATGAATAGCGTTTCGCTGGTTCGCTTGCGAAAACGATGGTCTTGTTTATTTTTAGTGAGAAACCAGAGACAGACAGGAATTGATGTGGAATAAAATAGTTGCCCGGGCAACGCTACCATGCAGTCCACCAAGTCGGCATCAATAATGTTCTTACGAATTTCGCCCTCGGTGGCGGTATTGCTGCTCATGGAACCGTTTGCTAACACAAATCCAGCGACACCGTTTGGCGCAAGGTGATAGATAAAGTGTTGCACCCACGCAAAGTTGGCGTTGCCCGGAGGCGGGGTGCCGTAAACCCAACGCTTATCTTCACGCAACCGATCACCGCCCCAATCGCTACTGTTGAACGGCGGATTGGCGAGGATGTAATCAACTTTCAGGTCTGGGTGCATATCGTCGTGAAAACTGTCGGCGTGTTCCTGTCCGAGATTTGCCTCAATGCCTCGAATCGCGAGATTCATCAGTGCCAATTGCCGCGTCGTTGGATTAGATTCCTGCCCATAGATAGAGATATCATCACGCTGTCCACCGTGTGCTTCGACGAACACTTCACTCTGGACAAACATCCCGCCTGAGCCGCAGCACGGATCGTAAATCCGTCCTTGATAGGGTGCGAGCATCTCAACGAGGAGCTGCACAACACAGCGGGGAGTGTAGAACTGACCCCCTCTTTTGCCCTCGGCACTGGCGAATTGTGCGAGAAAGTATTCATAAACCCTGCCCAGTATGTCTTTTGAGCGATTCTCTTCTTCACCTAAACCGATTGTGCTTATGAGGTCAACGAGTTCGCCGAGGCGTTGCTTGTCAAGTCCTGGACGGGCATAGTTTTTGGGCAGGACACCTTTGAGTCGTGGGTTTTCCTTTTCAATTGCGAGCATTGCGTCATCAATCAGTGTTCCAATTGCTGCTTGTTTAGCGTTCGCCTGTAGATATGACCAGCGTGCTTCCTGTGGGACGTAAAAGATATTTTCTGCTAAGTATTCATCCCTATCCTCTGCATACGTAGAACGGTCAAATTCCTCTTTTATATAGAATTCACTCTGAGGATTGGCAAATGCTTCAAGGAGAAAATTGTACTTTTCTTCAAAAGTGTCCGAAATGTATTTAAGGAAAATTAACCCTAATACGACGTGCTTATATTCAGCAGCATCCATGTTGTTGCGGAGTTTGTCAGCTGCTTGGTATAAGGTCGCTTCAAAACCGAGCGTTGCGCCGTTTTTATTCGTGTTTGTGTCTGACTTCTTTTTTGCCATAGTTTTATTAATTGGGTTGTTGGGTTTCGTTATATCTATACGAATGTATCATTGGAAATCGGGGTCCTATGTATAAACTGGGAACCTCAGCCATTCACAACTCAACCCAACCTACGTCCACTCGGTAATCAATTATTGTTAAGATAATATCACATTTGGTATAGGAATTCAACGATTTTAACTGGGAAGATGTAGGTGCTGATTGTCTGAATTATGGATTTATTCGGAGAGCAGAAAGGGCGCGGATTGAGAGGTGCGGTTGGAAACCGCACCTACCGCGTTTGGAAATGTTATTCAACGTCCCGCGGATGGCGGAGGTGGCCAATGAGATCCGCGTTGACCTGACAAAGCTCGGTTGGGAGATGGACGGTATGCTCGGTCGGGCAATCCGACAAGTTTACCATCTTCTATCCAGTCTTCATCATCTCCATAGAGTTCACCGATTAGATGATTTGTCAGTCGTTCAAGTATCTCAGCATGCGCCGATGAATCGGCGAGATTGTTCAATTCCCTCGGATCCTCTTCCAGATCGAAGAGTTGACGGTAGTTTCCAGTGGCGTAGTAAATAAGCTTGAAGCGTCCGTCATGAATCATTCGGGTCGCGCTGCCGCCTTCACCAATTTCGCCGTACAGCCAATCGCGCTTTGCGTCACCCACCATCGGTATCCCATCTACCGTATCTGGAATGTCAATTCCTGCGAGATGGAGGAGTGTCGGCATTACATCCTGCCATCCGACGAGCCGATCGTCCACTCTGTGATGTCCTACGCGTTCATCGCCTGCGGTGCCGACGAGAAGCATAGGAACGTTGGTGGAATCTTCATAATAGAGCCGTTTTGCCCACATCCGATGATTTCCGAGCATGTCGCCGTGATCGGAGGTAAACAACAGAATCGTATTGTTCAATAAGCCTTCTTCCCGTAAAGTACCGATAACAACCCGTAATTGATGGTCGATATGTGTACAGAGGGCATAAAATGCTTGGCGCGCCGAACGAATCTGATCTTCTGTAAAGTGCTCGTCCTGTTTCTGGCGCGCCTTTAGAGATAACGGTAGTTGCTCGGTTTGCTTCGCCCATTCGCCACAGTATGGCATGTCCACGTCAATATCGCGGTACATGTCCATATAACATTGGAGCGGTGCCAACGGTGGATGTGGATGGCAATAGGAGAGGTACCAGAACCCGGGACGTGTTGGATCGCGGCGTTTAATCGTTCGCACCATCTGCTGTGTACTCCAGTTTGTGACATGACAGTCTTCGGGGAGATGCCAAGGACGGTTGAGATAATCGTTGTTGCACATCCCGTGCGCGAACTGTTGACCTGTGTAACCCCTGTCGCCGAGGAAAAGCTCATAGTCATCAACCACGCCGTGCTGTAGTCTGCCTTCCTCACCGAGTAACACATCGTCGAAACCGATGCGGCTACGTTGCGGATGGATATGCAACTTACCGACAGCGTAGGCTTGATACCCCGCATCCCGGAAGGTCTGTGCGATTGTTGGAAGCCCATTTAATCCTTGCCGGTCGTTGAAAACCCTGTCTTTATGGGTTCGTGTTGTTGTGCCGGTCATCAACGTTTTTCGCGCCGGAACGCAGACGGGGCATTCGCTGTAACCTCGCGTGAAGCGGGTGCCAGCACGAGCGAGTGTGTCCAACGTCGGTGTTTGGATGGCAGGGTGTCCACTGATGCCTAATAACGAGTTGGGCCAATGATCTGTCGAAATCAAAAGAACATGCGGTTTGTTGGTCATAGTTATCCTTCATACGCGCATTACTGTGGTATTTGTTAGATAGGGCGAATCAAATTCCGTCATGCAGTTTGCGTTGCATCCCGGAACCGGAAAAAGACGTACCGATAGCGGTTTGTTTAGCTGTATGGAGAGCGTAGCGACATCAGTAAGAATAGAGGTAATTTGAGATGTCGAAGCATCGCCGGGTATCGGAATGGTATCCAACCCCGTTCCACAGACAGTGGAATAGAGGAGAAGACTGTCAAGGTTAAAATAGCCCGCTTCACTTCGTTTTCCCAATCCTACATCCTCAAGGACAGGGAGCATTAATCCCGAATATCCACAGAGCGGCAGTGCGAGCGATTGGAGTGTGCGGGTCAGACCGGCAGCAACTGTTAACGTGCCTCTCTCGCCAAAATAACCCGGAAGTTGTTGCTCCATGGCATAAGCGATGCTTTCATCGCCCATCGGTGCCAGCGATGCATCTATACCGACAAACTTCACCCCCCACTCCTGTGCAAAGGTTTCTGCGAGTGCGACAATCTTCTGTCCTTCTGTTTCCATGACGGTTTTCAGGTTTTGCAAACCGACTTCTAAATTCGGGGCATCTGTGAAAGCGTCTTGCACAAGGTCTATAGCCTGCCATCCGATGCTGAAGTTAGTTCTCGTGTCGTGCCAGTACGCCGCTGGAAAGAAGGGAGTATTCGGTGGGCAGTTCATCAACGCTGCAAAGCGTAGATTTCCGTAGCCCGCATCGGTGCGATGCGCTATCTGCTGAATAATCTTAGCAGTACTTTCCGTTATTTTTGATGCTACACGTCCAGACTGCGTCGTAAGGGTGACGGTAGCAAAGAGTATTTCACTCTGGACAATCACATCGGCGACGCGAGCAATATGCGTTTCGGTGTGCCGTTTTCCGGGTAGGATTGTTCCTAAGTTAAGAAACTCGATTCCTAATGTCCGTGCATCGGATTCCAACCTTAAGATTGTATCTACGTCCCGATTCTCATCCCAAATTTGACAACTTACACGAGTTGTTTGGACCTCGAAACCATTCGTCTCAAAATAGGTTTGACAGGCAGCGTTAAATTTTGCCGCACGCTGAAGTTGGTATGGCGAAAAAGGGAGTGGAATGCCTGTGGTAATCGTTCGGATTTTCATGTCGGTTGTATCAACCCATCAAGCAACATCTTCGCCATAAAGTCCTATATGCCGATAACGCTCATATCTTTGTTGAATCAGTTGTTGCGGTGTCATCTGCATCAATTCAGTGAGGTGCCTACGGACTGCACGTTTGACGTTGCGGGCAGCGGCTTCCGCATCTCTGTGTGCGCCGCCGAGCGGTTCACGGATAACTTGGTCAATGATCTCTAACTTAAGTAGATCTGGGGCAGTCGGTTTATAGCCTTCGGTTGCTTCAGGTGCGTGTTCGCCCTTATCCTTCCACACGATACCGCTGCAGGCTTCAGGTGGTGCGACACAGTAGATGGCGTACTCCATCATCAAGACTCGATTTCCGACTGCGATTGCCAAAGCACCACCACTTCCACCTTCGCCGATAATAACAACAAGGATCGGAACACGCATCAGCATCATCTCTGCGAGGTTTTCAGCGATCGCCATTGCTTGTCCATATTCTTCGGAACGAAGATCAAAGTGTGCCCCGGGCGTATCAACAAAACAGATTAAGGGACGGTTGAATTTCTCTGCTAACTGCATCAATCGTCTTGCCTTGCGGTAGCCCTCCGGATGCGTGTAACCGAAATTCATCTCCTGTCGCTCTTCGAGGTTCGTGCCTTTCTGTTGTGCGAGGTAAACAAGAGGTTGTCCATCGAACCAAGCGAAACCACCAACGAGTGCCCGATCGTCGCCGTATAGTTTATCGCTGTGGAGCTCAACATGTTCGTCGAAAAGTGCGTTAATATAGAAGGGTGCCTGCGGACGTTGGGCATGCCGCGCTAACCGTACTTTATCCCAGCGACTTAAATTCTGGAATGTCTGTTTTGTGAGCGTGTCTGCATTCTGTTTGAGAGCCGCAATACCCTCCGTAAGATCTAACTCAGGATGCGTTTCCGAGAAGGCATTTAGTTGAGAAAGATGACGTTCCAATTCAATGAATGGTTTTTCAAATTCGAGTTCTGTTGTGTTCATATTTTGATTCCGTAACAGCCAAAAGCAAAAAACGCGAGAATTATGTTGAATTGGCTGAGGCGTTTGATGCCGAAAACGAGAAGGCGCGCTTATAAAGCGCGCCAACAAGACAGTGGTATTAGCGTGATTCGCGTACTTCCTCACTAAGCCCGATCCAGACACAGGCTCCCATACCCAATAACACAATCGCAAAGGGGAAACCCGTCGCAAGGGAAGCGGCTTGTAATGCTTTCAGCCCTCCGCCAAGTAGAAGTGCTATAGCGACTAAACCTTCCGCAGTACACCAAAACACACGTTGTGGTATTGGCGCGTCAACCTTACCACCGGCTGCGATGATGTCAATAATCAGAGAGCCGGAATCTGACGAGGTAACGAAAAAAATGATTGTTAACGTCATAGCGACGCAGGAGAGCAGCGTTGTCCACGGAAGTCCTTCAAACATTTTGAACAGAGCCAGTTCGTAAGTATATGTCTCAACATTCTCGGTTACGCCCGTGTAACCCCCAGTGAGGAACTGGTGAATAGCAGTGCCACCAAAGGCACTAAACCAAATTAGACAGAGTAGGGTGGGTAGAAGCAGGACGAAGATGACGAACTCGCGAACCGTGCGTCCTTTTGAAATGCGAGCAATAAACGTGCCGATGAACGGTGCCCAAGCGATCCACCACGCCCAGTAGAACGTTGTCCAATCGTGGAAGAAGGCAGTGTCTTCACGTCCAATCCAGTTACTGAGCGGGACAATCTTCATGATATAGGTGCCGATCCCAGTGAAGAAACTGCGGAAAATGTAGAGTGTCGGACCGAGGACGATAATAGCCGCCAGTAATAAAAAGGCGAGAATTATATTGAATTGGCTGAGACGTTTGATACCGACATTAATCCCAGTCATCACTGATATCAGCGCGATTGCTGTAATCATGACAATCAGGAGAACCATCGTGACGGAGTTCGCTGGTATTCCGAATAGGTGGTTGAGACCGGAGGTCACTTGTTGTACGCCTAAACCGAGCGAGGTTGCGAGTCCAAAGATACCTGCGAATATGGCGAAGGTATCAATGATATGCCCGGGCCACCCCCATATCCGGTCGCCGAGTATCGGATAGAAAGCGGATCGGATGAGGAGCGGCAACCCTCGGTTGTAAGCGAAAAACGCCAGGGCGAGTCCAACAACACCGTAGATCGCCCATCCTTGTAATCCCCAGTGAAAGACCGTCGTCGCTATACCCAAGGCAGCCGCCGTTTGAACCTTGGGATCCGAAGCATCTGGAACATTTTCAGCGGTATAGGCCGCCTCTGGGTCATAAATCGTTTCTGTCCCCAGCGGCGAATAGCTGCCACCCTGAAAATAGGTAATCGGCTCCGACACGCCAAAGAAGAGAAGCCCAATCCCCACGCCTGCAGCAAAAAGCATGGCAAGCCAAGTTAAGTAGGAATATTCAGGCTTCGCATCTGCACCGCCGAGACGGACCTTACCGAGTGGAGAAATTGCGACGACCAGACAAAAGAGAAAAACGAGGTTAGTGGTGATCATGAACAGCCAGTCGAGGTTCGTGGTGAGCCAGACGCGGAGGTCTCCAAACAGTTTTGTCGCACCTTCTTGGAAGATAAGAGATCCGATGATAAAGACGATGATGGCAATACTGGAAATAACGAATACAGGTGTGAGGTAAATCTCTAAACCGAATAACTTCTTGTACTCCCTTTCCTGCATATGCTGTGGTTGTTTTCCTTCTTCGTGCATTTTCAAAATTCTCCTTTTAGAGTTGAGTTAGCGGTTTTGAACCGCGCACGGAGCGGGGCGCACTTACAAAGCGCGCCCACAGGGGAAGGTTAGGTAACCGATTAGAAATAATAACCGAAGTTAAAGTTAAGTCGCAAATTCCAAGCGTTATTTCCGTTAGCACCAAAGTCACCGGCACCATCGTAGATATTACCGTAGCCCTCTTTCTCACCATCACTTGTCTTGTTACCAACAAAAAAGTTGCCATCGGAAAGTCCTACATCAGTATACACATAGAGAGCCCCAAAAACCGTCCAGCTCGCTCCAAGTGTCACGAGAGTACTGGCATTGTAGTCTTCCACCGTTTTCATGATAGTGCTCCACTCCACATACGGCGTAACGCTGTCAATCCATGAGATGCTTGAGGTATCTATACCGCCGTATCGGAGCGATAGCGCGGGTATTAATCCATTTGAGGCGATGGGCCAAGCGAAGTCGTAAGCCCCCATTGGAATTAAATCTCCAGTGCCCCAAGGTGTATCGTCAGTGATATTATGCCCATAATAAGAGAATTGTGAAAAGAGCGTGAAATCTGCGAAGGAGTTCTTCATGTGTGCGGAAAGGGCATAGTGGTTACCACTATCATCGTTGCCCACGTTTGTTCCCTTCAATAGTCCGAATTGCAGCGATATACCGACATCTGCGATGTTCTCAAGCGCATAGATCGCTCGGAGATTCAATTGGTGTTGCTCATCATATCCGTTTTCACCGGCACCCCACTCGACGTTTCCTTTCGCATCTGCTTGTTCTTCCCACTTGACGATGTCATAACTGTAGCGTGAACTCGCCAGACTACTCCCAAATGTTTGGGGTTCGCTCATTGGGTAGTAGGCCGCATCAAGTGTCAGCTTATCAAGGGTGTCACTCCATCTGATTCCTAAGTCCATATCATCGGCAAGTCCGACATAAAAATGCTGGTCAAAAAACCAGCTTGTAGAGACACCGTAGGCGGTCGGCCCGAAGGGAACCCGAACAATCCCAGCTTTAAGTGTGCCGGAATCACTGAGTTTATAGCCTAACCACGCTGTGTGTATCATGCTGTAGCCGTGGGTTTGTCCGAAATACCTGGGATACCACCGGTATTCAAGTCTACCAATGATGTTGTTATAGTCTAAGTCGGCATTGAGGCGTAAAATCTCAAGGTCCACGTCCCCAATTTTTTCGCCTCGTCCTTCATTAGCGTAAGTGCCATAGATGTAATTCGCCCGCATTGCTCCGCCGACTTTAATGGGACTCTTCTTCGGTGCTGGAGCCTCAACTGCCTCTTCTGTATCTTCGGTTGTATCAGCCATAGCGAAAGAAGTAGCGATTAGCAAAAAGGCAATGCCAAAGACGAAGAGGTATTGATACTTCCAATTTTTCGCAAAAAAAGAGTTTACGAAACCTCTATATTTATACACCGGATTTTCCTCCTGAGTTAGGTGAGGGTGGAACATAATCGTTGGCGTAGTGCCGTAGGTCCATCGGACTTTTTGAAAGTCTGAATCTTCATATTCATCGTCAACCAACAGCTGATCGCCATTTTCGCGCCTCTTATATTTTAAAATTCCGATTTATGAACCTCCGTTATTAAAATAATTTAACAATAATATAAAACAATATTAACAAAAATTACGCGAAATTACGACGCTCACCTATGTATCGCTGGAAGGGTTTGGAACCTCACCAGCAAATATGAGATTTGCGTAAGTCTGATTAATATAGTTAATCTTCACTATAAAGACGTTCATGCGGGTATTTAATATGATTATATACCTATTTTAATTAATAAGTCAAGCCAAATACGCAAAAAATGCGTTATATTTTCATGGAACGCACCAGGCTACACATTTTATGTTTTTTGGGATAATAGCATCTAACTGCGATAAAAGGCAAAAAACTCGCCCACAATCGAATTGTAGGCGAGTCAGAAACACACTTATTGCATCTGTCCCATACCTTGCATCATCGCAAAAGTTTGGATAAGTTGCCTGAAATCACCGAGGGTAAGCAGAAGTTTCGCGCCGATTCCATCGTTCTGAACTTTCGCGGAAAAACCGATGCTATAGTTCTCTGGCAAATTCATAAACATTCCCGACATCATTTGCAATGCGGCAGCACCATTCGGGTCCGCCGACTGCGCAATAATCGGTAAGAGACTTTTAGCCAGAGTCATTGGAGAAATCGCAAAAAACAGGTTACTCTCCAAGCCTAAAGTCGTGGCTAATTTTTCATAACTCGGTTCCGCAGAGAAACCAAGCGCGGTACCGACCCCTGCTCTGTTATCCAAAGCTGTTTTCATCAATTCCTCGCTGCCTATCGCCATCAGCAAATAACCGTCGGTAAAAGCATAGTACCAATGCCATTCGCTAGGCATCAATCCAGCAGCTTGAGATGGTATCTCTCCGAAAGCGGCACTAAAATTAGGAAAGACGTAACTCTTAATCTCAACGCCGTTGTGCATTGTGGATTCACCGTGATGTGCGTCTCGGTACATATCAAGGTTGGGAACAACATCCCCCATCATGTTTTGAGCAACTTTCATCGAATCTTGGAGCTGCTTGATCAACGACTCTTCCATATAGGTTTTTGCCTGTTGTTCATCTTTTAATCCATAGACAATCAAATAATCTGGAAGGATGCTATCCCTAAAATTGGCAGAGAAAGACCATTCTTCGGCGAGAGCTCCATAAAAGTCTTCCATTTGTTTGGTAAGAGACGCGAGGAGTTCAGCCTGTTCCGGGTTAGAGTCTCGTGAAAGCAATTTCAGCCAGAACAGGTTCATCTCAATCATCAATTCGGGTTTACCCTGAAAAGCACCATTCATAAACGCCGGGCTTGGGAGTTCGCCAAGGAGGGTCAACCCATCGGGAGCCATCTCTTTTAACGCGTTCTGGATCCCACTGTTGTTCTTGAAGCTCAGAAATGGGGAGAGTTTCACATCGGTTCCTTCTACTTCAAGCGTCGCGCTCAGAGATTTTAGCTGCTCAAGCAGATCTATCACGCCAACGAATATACTTTCGAAGAAGGGAGCTGCTGCCATAGCTGCAGAATCGCTTTCAAGGCTGTCCTTCATTGCTTCAGATTCACCCTTAAGTGTTGCGCTCAACATAGGTGCGATTGATTCAAGATCAAAATGTACCGCGAGCTGCACGGTCTCCTCTGCAACGTCGGCGAGGAATACCCCGTAATCGGGGTTGGTTGTGATAGCAGGCTTTGTTTTCTTATAGGTATCAATGACGCTTTCACAGACTTCAGTGGACTGAGAAAAAACGAGAATGTTATCTATAATAGCGAAACTACCGCCGCCGCCAGCGGCGTTCCAATAGGTTACGCCGTTATATTCCATGGGAGCAGTCCCTTCGCTTTCGGCATCAATCACCTGTTTCATAGCTGCCGGGTTTGTTAGATGCACAGTTGCGGAAAGATCTGGTGGGTTCAAAGAGGCCATGAAGATCGCAAAATCTTGATTCAAATCCAGCCCAATCTCCTCCAATTCACTAAGACTCTCAAAACCAGCACCAAAAGTATTTGCTAAAATTTTGGCGATTATTTCCGGATTTTCAGCGGTCGGCATCAAGTCCATCGCTAACATGTTAACTCGATTGTCTAACTCATCCAAACTCGGACAATAAATAATCCCTGCTGTCTGTTCTGGTATCAAATGTAGCACACTGCTGCCTGGGATCTCCACCATTGGCATTGCTTCTTCAGGTTCAACTTTACGATGTGTTTCCTCTTCAGCCGCGTGTGGCTTTTCGTGTGCTTCCTCCGACGATTCGTCGTGTTCATCAAGATCGCTCTCTACAGCGTCTGATTCTTCGTGTTTTTCCTCTGATTCTTGTTGGACTATGGGGACTTCAGTGGCAGTTGGGACTGGAGGGGTCTTTTTCGCGCTGCAACCAACGAATACAAACGTTGCCAGTAACGCTAACGCAATAAGGGGTAAAGACAAACATCTCTTCATTGTCAATTTCTCCTGGGGTGTAGGATACCCTATCGGCACATTCTCACCAGATTTATGATATTAATTTTGGGTTTTCGAGATTTTTTCTTGAAGTGCATCAATCTCAGCATTGGAAGCCAATACACCGATTTCGACTTCATAGTGCCTGCGACCGCCGGGTTCAATATATTGTAGAGCACCACGTTCACGTTCCTTTGCTCTACCTTCTACTCCGCAATTCGATGGTTCTAAACCGAAGACGTAGTTTCCTTCACCACACATTTTCCACTGAACAAAGTGAGGAAATTGCGTCTTGTGGTAACGCACCGATACGCCGATGCCTTGCTTATTGTTAAAATTGCGATTTACAAGCGCGACGTGGATGTGATTATCAACATCTGGTTCCATTTCGTGATAGAAAACTTGTTCTTGGAAATCGACAGTTGGCGGTTCACAGAGATTATAATTATTCAAGTTTGCGGCAGCGTGTTCGTCACGCGGGGTGACCTGAGAGGAGGGTGCAAGTAGCTCACTATCTTGGGTAAGGATTGGGAATCCAACATTAATATGGAAGAGGTACATGTGTGGCGAATCTTGGTATCCCAAGTTTTCGACAATATCTTCAACGTGCAATGTACGCGAACCTAACTCGGTCCAAATTCTACGTGTGCGAGAGAGATTTTCACCTAAAGCGGCGGTTTCTCTTACTTTGCCCTGCGCCCATAGCATATAGCGCTGTCCTTCCCATCGACTGTCCACCCAAACGTTCTTGGCAGGGATATACGAGGCTCTGCCGTGCAATCCTAATGCCTCATCGTCATCTTCGCCGGGTACACCGACTTGTCGCATACCGCAGGTTGTCAGCAAACCGCCGTAAAAACCTCGGAGCCAACCGAGCCCATCGGGTTCATAATGGGCAGGACTGACATCCCCTGTACTCGAACGCCAGCAGAGCGGGATACCCTGATATTCTGCATAAGAAACATCCAAACCACGGCTCGGCAGCACTGTAAAATTAAGACCACTACCGGTTCGGAAGTCGATAGCGTCAACGCCCTTTTCGTTGCCGTCCATGAGTTGGTACGTTTTGGCATGGGCAATTTGCGACACATCTCCGACATGGCGAAGCAGTTGCATTCTGTCATACGTTGCTCCATATAAGTTTATCAAATTAAGGTTCCCCTTTCAGGTGCAGCTTGATAGTTTCAATTTAAGGGCGTTGCCTTCAAGCCTATGTTAACAAGCCTATGTTAAGAAGATGGATCAAACTTTCTGTATTCGGTTACTGAAAAGAATTATAGCACACATGGGGAAAAAAAACAAGTTTTTCGTTTCAGTATCAGTAGAAACAATCATGCGATATCGCCCTCTGTTTAATTCATTTTTGGTTGTCCTGAATCCGGTTTTGTGATACCCTTAATACGAATCACCGAAAACCTTGCATTGGTAAGAGATGTGCGGTTTCACCCGTGACGAGTACGCTCCTATACGATCTTAAATTGAGGTCAATCTGCGTGTGATTTAAGAGGAGATTCTCCGTGATTGAAACGATGAGAAGCGAAATTGAGCAAATTATTGAACAGGCTTGTGCCGCCGATACAAATATTTTCGGTTACGACATTTGGACGCATCATATCCTACCCGTCGTTCAAAATGCAAAACAACTCGCCCCACGCTTTGATGCTGATCCCGAGATTATGGAACTTGCGGCATTACTTCATGATTATGCCAGCATAAAGGACGAAGCACTCTATGCGGATCATCATATTCACGGTCCAATTGAAGCGGAGAAACTGCTCAAGCGTTTCGGCTATCCAGAAGAAAAAACGGAAGCTGTCAAGAATGCTATTGCGACGCATCGAGGAAGTGTGACAGTTGAACATCGGAGTACAGAGGGAGCGTGTCTTGCCAATGCTGATGCCATGTCTCATATTGAACAAGTGCCTTCGCTCTTATATTTAGCCTATATTCATCACGGAATGGGAATTGATGAAGGGAGGCTATGGGTCAAAGCAAAGCTACAACGAAGTTGGCAGAAACTGCGAAAAGATGTCCAAGACATTCTGAGAAACAAATACGAAGCCGCGTTGAAACTACTTTGACGTAGATTTCATATAACCCTTTTCAAGGAGGTTCATCAATGAACATAGAACGGATTGTTTCGCGCAACCCAAAGGTGATGAATGGAGCCTTAGTTTTCACTGGGACTCGTGTGCCAGTCGAGATTTTGATTCAACATCTAACGGCAGGCGACTCACTCAAGAAGTTTCTTGCTGATTTTCCAACGGTATCTCAAGAGCAAGCTATCGCGTACCTTGAGATGACATTAAAGGTCGCCGATGCGCGTGTTGCTTGATGAAAACCTACCGCATCAGCTGCGAGAATTATTTGAAGACAATATAGAAGTGATCACAGTTAACAATATCTTCCAACTGCATCCTTTTGGGACGTGCTAATGCAAACGAAGGACTCACTCATTAACAGTGAATACGAAAGTCCTATGACCATTGACAAAGTTCACTGGTTTCTCGATCTGTTTGATGAACTCGGTATCAAAGTTTGGATTGATGGGGGCTGGGGTGTTGATGCCCTATTAGGTGAATGCACCCGAGAGCATCAAGATCTGGACATCATGATTTCATGGGATGATTCAGCAATACTCACCGAGGCACTCTCGGCGCGAGGCTTTGTTGACATCCACACCGACGACCATAAGGATCGAAACTTCGTGATGGGACATCAATTGCACGGAAGAATTGACTTTCACGTGATTGACCTTACCGAAGGAGGTAGCGCGATCTACGGTCCTGGTGAGATTGATTGGGTCATCACTGAATCGGAGTTGGACGCTGTAGGTGTTATTGGGGGACGAGCAGTCCGATGTTTATCAGCGGATTACCAAGTCCGTTCGCACGCTGGTTACACGTTGCAAGATACCGACTTTGCTGATATGCGAGCACTACAGGAGAAATTTGGCGTTAAGTTGCTTCCTGAGCAGATTAACATTTAGCAAAACGTTTATGCTATAGCGGAGACCGGCGAGGTTAGGAAACCTCGCCTACTGGGATGGGGATCTACGTGAAGTCGGAGTTGGAAACCTCGCCTATAGGTCTTCTAATGCTTCCAGAAAAGGATAACAACACCGGCAATCATCAAGGCGATGGACCACAGCAGATCCAAGTTAAACCACGCTTTGCGGAGCAACGCAAGTCCAACGACTTCGTAAATAATGACCGCTACAACCCCCGTCACAACGAAAAAACTGAGGGTATGTACGCCAACTGCGGATAATAACATTGTCGCGTTATCTGCCATACCTGCCGGTGCGTGGTGCATGTGCGCTGATGCTTCAGCAGCGGGTGCTCGCAACAGAAAGGGCACCAACATCAAACCAGCACCGTGTGCGGATGCCATCAGGAAGGACCAGATTGTTAAGTCTTTGAAGTTAACACGCATTCCGACCCATTTCGGGTGTCGCGCGCTGAAAAATTTGTACACGCCAAAGCCGAACAATATGACAGCACAGGCAATGCGAAGAACATCCTCCGGCAGCTGCTGTTGTGCCAAGGCGATGACGAAAACCACGACTGCGATAGATATGGCGTGTCCAAGTGCCATTGGAAAAAGGGCACCGATAACCGCGCTTCTCCGTTTTTCTTGCATGCCTAACGCAACCGCAAAAAGCCATCCCATCCCCGGATTAATGCCGTGATATACGCCGAGGAGCGTGTAGCCTAACCATGAACCAGTATCCATATAAATATCTTTCCACTGATAGTATAAGGGTGCTGCAAGAGGACTTGCGCACCCTTTTTGAAAAAAGTTGTCTTCATAAAACAGCGTTGTGATGACGCGCGCTTAAAGAGTGAGGTTGAACATCTCACCAGCGGCGCGCCTATCGGATCTGAATTCTTACTGTATGCCTATGGGTAACAGTAAGAATCGGAAGAACTGTCTCCACCTTGTAACCGAATCTGATGGGCGCGGCTCTCACCGAAATCGACGAAGAAGTCGGGATCTAATTCCAGTCCGCCATCTTCTACGTTCACATCCGCCTTCACCATCCACCCGTTCGCGCCATTTGGATAGAACTGATTATCCAAAGCGATATAGAGAGAATTGGTAAAGTAGAGGCGTTTGCCGTCGCGACTCAATTCAACCATCTGAGGACCGCCGCTTACAGGTCCAGCTGCTGGATGCGGGTGTGATTTGGTAATCCCACCGATCTTCAGAGTGCCGGTATGCTTCGGATTAAACGGGTCGGACACGTCGTATTGCAACATTTCCCCGGTTCCCCAACAGGAGATGTAGAGGAACTTGTCATCCAACGAGAGGATATGGTCGGTGACGAGGGGTGGGATCATGCCGATATCCTTCAAAACGGGTGGTAAATCATCTGGATTTTCTGGTGCCTGCGCCGGAATATCAATAATCTTTTGAATGCCCCAATCGTCTCCATCTTTGTACCACGTCCAGATGGAACTGGAGAGGTCGTTCATATTAAGCACGGAATTGAGGAACCCATACGCCTTCGTTGGGTCATGTGCGGGACGTAGTTCCAAAGCCATTTGGTAGTCCTCACCGAGATCCAGCGTCTGGATATTTTTCCGGTGCCGGATATCCCAGATATGGATTTTATGCCCGAACTTGCGTTCAACCAAGTCTTCGAGGTTCAGACCGTTCTCAATCATTGCCGGATAGCCCCACTCACTCGTGACAGCGACATCATATCCCAAGTGCCACCAGAAATCGTAAGAGAGGGTTTGCGGACCGCGTTCCACTTCCCACTGTCCGAGAATGTTGAAATTATAGTGATCCATGAGGAAAATCCCACCAGGACCTTCTTCTGAACCGGCAGAAGCCAAAGCACTGATGTAGATACCTTCGGGACCGCAGTGGACTGTATGCGGACGGGTATAGCCTGAACGCGACTCAACTTCATTCACATCCAAAGTTTTAATGAGTTTCGGTGATCTGGGGTTTTCCTTCACATCAAGGATGTAAATATTAGAACTCCGCAGTGCTGGCACAACGAGGTAACGCCGTTCTATATAAGGATGGGGTGCATACGGGCATAATGAAGCACTGCATGCGTTCCAGTTAAAATGATGGAGTTCGTCACCGACCCCGAATTCTTGGGCATTAACAATTTGGCTATAGGTGTCAGAATCTTTATTGAGGTCAACAACGCACATCGTATCTGGACTTCCGTTATCCCGGGGTGCGGCGACATAAGCGAGTTCTTCAATAGGGGCATCGATCGCCATCTTCGGCGACGGGTAAAAAGTTGGGTCAGGTTTCCACTGTTGTAACAATGTTATTTCTCCTTTTAGTTTGATGCTTCTGCATCGTTTTGTGCGCGGTCGAGCCAACCAGGCAGTCTGATATTCTCAGATAACTTCCATGCCGTTAAATAGAGTGAAGCCGTCCAACGCACCGATTCACGCGCTCGGTCATTCGTGAAATCAACCAACGCCGGTGTCGGGTCTTTCAGATTTTGCCAATCTCCGGCAAGTTCGTAAACGCTGTCTACTAAACTGAAGCCCGCTTTAACCTGTTTTATTATTGCTGGCATTAAATCGCCAACGGCTTCAATCTGTTGTGATTTCGCGAGTTCTGTTGGATCCAACTTCAACATTTCAATTGCTGAATCAACTTTCTCATGGATACCAGCGTGCAGGCGTGTTCCGTCCTCTTGCTTAATCCCATCAAAATTGATGGTTAGGTGCAAAGGTTGACACATATCCTGGGCATAGTGTGCGAGGAAGCCTGCATAGAGAAAGCATTTGTTCTGAATCATCGGATTGTCGGGCCATTTGCGATGCTCTGCGAAAGCAACAGCGAGCCTTTCTGTCCACTCCGCGAGCGCATAAGGCAATGTGCCGACGGCTCGCGGGGCAAGCCCCAACTCTGCACACAACTTAATGTGTGCCTCGCGCCCCTCTGGAATCGGGTGGTCTTTTAGCAATTCTATATCGATGTAGTGTTCACCGTATTCAGCCTGTCTTGCGTGTGGTGTGCCACGCTCCTTGGATATATCTGGGTCGTAGACACAGTGAGCGACCATTTTTTCTGCGGATCGAAAAAATTCAGGCATCTCTTCGGGAAGTGCTTTGACAGCTGCTTGTGTGAGGATATCGTGTCCACCTCCCCACCATGCCCATGCTGGTGTTGTAAGGAGTATCGAAAATAGGATAAGGATGTTATAGAAACGTTTCATAATTCTCCTTTTGTTAGTCTGCCGCCAGATATTCTGCGGGACTCGCTTCCTCCCATTGGAACTGGAGTTCAGTGGTTTCATGAGGTTTAAACGATGTCGCGATTGTCTCTACGGCGGGTCCGACGATGTCAATTTTGTCAAGATCTGCAGTACCATAGCCCATTTCATTTGCGTAATGGAACAGCCCAATCTCTAATGGTTCAAATCCCATCGTTTTTGTTGTGACTGCGTCAGCCGCAAATACATCTTCGCTCGCAATTGCGATACCAAGCGGAACAGAATCGGTGCCACCGGGTCCGTTGCCTTGTAACCCAACGGTGCCATCAACAATAGCGATATCGGGCTTAAGGTGGCGTGAGAGACGAAGTAGGTTGATATTGAGCGTCTGCGCTTCGCGCGGAAGCACCCGATCTGCGTGACTGTGATAGCCGTGCATTTTTATCCGGTCTTCCTTGTGCAGGGTACCCATAATCATATTCTTCATTGCGAGCGTTACGACCCCAGCATCATGCGTTTTAGCGATAGCAACAGAGATAGTGCACGGACAATCCAATACTATCTTCGGCATCCGCACGGTATCTTCATTGCGCTCAGCAAGAAAGACCGTGGTTTCCACCCATTCGGTTTCCTGATGCAAATCCACGAGTCGGATCGGTAGATCGTACTCGGCTTGGAGTGCCTCATAACCAAAAACTTGGAACGCCTCGCCAGAGAACGCTTCATTTGCGCCCTCGGCAACAATTATCTCTTTTGGCGGATGCGGTGTACTCAACAGAAAATCAAGCGCGCCACGCATCGCATCGACGTGCGATGAGGCGAGTTGATTCGTACTGGAGAGAAAATTCGGTTTTAACAGGACCTGCTCACCGACTTTCGGTGTAAGCTCATCCCGTATATTGTCCAACGCCTCAAAAACGTTAGAACGTCGCCTGCCGGTTTTGGCAAGCCCAACTTTCGTACCCATCGGTTCCTCCTTACCTTATTGTTAGTGCCCTAATCCCTCCTGATGTTTTTTATCCACATCAAGAACCCAATTTTGACAGGGATCCCCACCCGTTACAGGAAAAAAGAAAAAATCGGAGCAGAACCCAATCGTAAAAAAAATCAATCAAGAATGTGTCTGAGAAATCCCTCATGTTCTTCTAATAATGTGTTCGCATCCGTCGCATTTAGTTTTCTCGTGAGCATTACAATAGCCAGTTTAGCATGACCACCCGCCCGTGCTAACGCTTCCTCAGCCACCGCGGCATCAACCCCAGTGACGGCTTGGACAATTCGGATGCTCCGCGCGACCAGTTTCGTGTTAGAGGCGTGTACATCTACCATCAGATTATTGTAGACCTTGCCCAGTTTAATCATAGAAACAGTCGTCAACATGTTCAGAACCAATTTTGTGGCTGTTCCTGCTTTCAATCGGGTTGAGCCAGTGATAATCTCAGGTCCAACAATGGGTGCGATGAAATGTGTCACCCATCTTTTTACTTCCTCAGGAGGTGGGACGCAGCAGAGAAATATTGTTGTTGCACCGATGGCATGCGCCTCCCTCAAAGCCCCTATAACGTAAGGGGTCCGTCCACTGCTTGCAATCCCGACGAGCACATCTTGTGATGTGAATTGTTGTTCTCGGAGAGTACGCGCACCGCTTTCAGGCTTATCCTCTTCACCTTCCACCGAGCGACGTAAGGCAACGTCTCCACCGGCAATTATCCCTTGGACCATCTCTGGAGGTGTGCTAAAGGTTGGCGGACATTCGGAGGCATCTAATACGCCAAGTCTACCACTCGTACCCGCACCGACATAAAATAGCCTGCCACCGGCGCGAAATGCAGCAACGCATAATTCAATAGCGCGTACAATCGCTTCGGATTCTGCTTCTACTGCCTTAATCGCTTGCCGATCTTCTTCGTGAAAAATCCGGACAATTTCTGACGTTGACTTCAAATCAATGTCAAGAGAATTCAGATTTTGCTCTTCCGTTGTGGACTGCATGCATCCTTTACTGGCAATTATTTCCGGTTACAAACTTGCTTGTGCTAACAACACAGCACCATACGCAGGCTCATGTTTTGGAAGTCGCACCGATGCCTCTGGTTGAATCCTCGTAAACCGGTGTCGGAGTTTATCCGCGAACATCGTTTGATGGATGAGATTGCCACCACTGAGAACAATGTCAAACGGTTCTGTGAATTCCAACTGTTCAATTACGCTAACGGCGGCACAAACGAGTTCATCAACCGCCTCGTCAACAATACATTCTGCGACCGTGTCCCTTGTTCGGGCTGTATCAAACACGACCTCTGCCAACTGTGCAATTGTATCCCTATTTGCGGTGTGTACCCAGCGAATTAGTTCACTCGGCTCATTGAGTTCAAGTCTATTGAGGATTCGATCTGTCAATTCGGTCCGATCGTCTCTGCCATCGGCGGCACGGGCAATAGCTTGGAGCCCTTTTATAGCCATATTGTAACCGCTCCCTTCGTCTCCGAGAAGGTATCCCCAACCACTCGCGCGTGCTTCTCTGCCATCGGCATGGATGCCGTAGACAATCGCACCCGTTCCAGAGATGACAATTACACCTTCCTGTTTCTCCGTGCCACCCACGAGCGCGATATGTGCATCGTGTGTTAATATCCGATCTTCACAAATACCGATCTCATCACAAATTCGTCCAATCACTTCTCGGTCTGCATCGCGTCCCAAACCAGCCATTCCCAAACAGCAGAGAACATCATTTCCTGATGGAACGCCTGCTTTTGCATACAGATCCGCGATGAGGTCTTCCAAAACCGACTGCGTTTTCGTCTCACCTACGACGTGGTAGTTTGCTGGTCCCGATTGTGCTTGCGCGAGGTGTTGCCCTGTTTTTGTTGCCAGAATACCAATCGTTTTCGTTCCGCCGCCATCAATTCCGATGATGTACATAATATGCTGATGTGGCACTCCTAAAAAGTGTTAAGTCTTTGGGAACCACGATTTGAAACGTTTGTTAAAGAAGTAGACTTGAGATCCACATGCGGCTTTCACTTCTATTTCAAAATAGCCACGACAACAGCACAGATAGCCATGATGATAGAAATCGCTGTTAGGATAACATGACGTGTCTCTGCCCGGCCCTCTAACTTCCCTTTGACCCATGAAATGTCTGACTTGATATTGGAGATGTCGGCACGGACGCTTTCTAATGTGGACACCACCATTTCTTCAAATTTGTCTTGGTTCATTTTCCTCTCTCCTTTGGTTGTCTGTCGGTTATGCCCGTTTTGATCCGCAAACTGAATGGCTCTGTGGCACTTCTATAAGAACTTGACAATTCACCACGCATCCCCTATAATATAATTTACACGATTTAGGAAATAGTTGCAACAAAAATTTTATTCGGTAGGTGCCTCAAAATGCAGAACAAAAACTACATCGCGCTCATGATTTTATGTGGAAGTTTTGTATGCTTCGGTTGTTCTCAAGATACGGTGCAATTTGAGTGGCGACAACTTCAAAGCGGGACGGGTGAACATCTTTACGGTATCCATTTTGTAGATACGAAACACGGATGGGCAGTCGGCACTGATGGAACAGTCCTGTCCACGGTTAACGGTGGAACCTCTTGGAAAGCGGCTTCGATCTCACACGACACACTGACACAGGTTAATTTCGCAACCCCAAACAACGGTTGGACCGTCAGCATTGGGAAGGTACATTATACGGGCAGTGGGGGTGCTTCATGGAATTTACAACATCAAGCACGCGGCGAGGGTAAAACCCCTCCTGGCATCTTGGATCTACATTTCGCAAATACGACGCATGGCTGGGCAGTTGGCGGAAAAGGGACAGTGCTCAAAACAGAGAATGGCGGGAGTCGTTGGGAAAGTCAGAGAGGTCTGTCAGATAAACATTTATGGGGTGTATATTTTATCGATCCGGCACACGGATGGATTGTTGGAGAAGAGGGTGAAATACTCCATACCCAAAATGGTGGAGAACGATGGGTTCAACAGAGAAGCAACGCCGAGCAGCCTTTATTCGCTGTCTATTTCGCAAATCTGATGCATGGATGGGTTGTAGGGACGAACGGCTTGATTCTTCATACCACTGATGGTGGAATCACATGGACTCGGCAAAGAACGCCTGTTAATCTAAACCTACGAGACGTGGCATTTCGTGACGAAAAACGCGGGTGGGCAATCGGTGAAAAAGGGCTAATCCTTCATACAACAGACGGCGGCAACACGTGGAATCGTTATCCTACGCCTGCACAACATAACTTACAGGATATCTATCTCCAGAAAAATGCGGGATGGATTGTCGGCGCGAGAGGGACTATCCTGAGGGGGCACTAAGACCTCGCTTTTATGCCCACAATTTATAAATCCAAGTGGAGAGACATAGCACAATTCCACCGATGGCAATCGTGTTTCGAGTGCATGGTGAACAACGGGTCCAAGTATTTTTTACCCACATCGGAAAGAATGCCGACCCGATAGCCAATCCAATAATCAAATAAGAAAACGGATGGTAACGCCAAGCGTCTGCGAAATGTCCGTGTGTTAAAGCAATACACGCCCGCGTCATCCCACACCCAGGACATGGAATGTCGGTCACTAAATGGAAAATACAAGGAAGCAGTGAAACCTCTGTCGGCGATATTTCAGACGCTACAGTGTAAATCCCTACTACACCCAATCCGATAAGAAAGAGGCGGACGAGAAATATATGGTTAAACATTAAGGCGTTCTTTCGTAGAGTCTGTTAATCTGGTGCTGTTGAATGGCGAGTGAACCAACACCAATACCGAAAATTGCTAACAGAACGCAAATGATAGGCAAGCTTGAATCAAATACCAAATCATTGTCAGCCTGAACTTGATTGATACCATTTGCCATCTTGTACTCATAATAGATACCGAAGATGCCGCAAGTAATAATTGATAGCAGCAACCAGAGCCAAAAGGAGTACTCATCCCGCTTCAACCAAGCGTTAAGTGTTGCCATCTGCTTATATTGCCAATAAAGCCCATAGATACCACAAGTAACCAAGGTTACCAAAATTCCAATCACGATACTCCGTCTACCTTCGGACTCCGGATACGGGTATTGATTAAGCATAACATTCTCCATTTTGTGAGAATACAAAACTTGTTAAGAGTTATTTTTCTCAAACAGCACTATTTTGATTGTCTGCTGCCATAAGACAAGTGAAACTGACTTTACCTACAGGACGTTATCACATGGATTATTCACGCGGAAGCGAAACTGTATCGGGAACGATAATCTCGCCAGCAATGATCTTTGCTTTCAGCGATTCAACAGTCGTTATGATGTCGTCCGAAAGTAGTGATTGGTTATGTTCATCAAGGGCGTAACTGACCCCGCCATCTTCAAGTCCGAAGTATCGGATCCCTGCTGTAAAATTGTTCTCAACGGTTTCTCGGATGATGCGCTGCACAGAAGCCGAAATCTCTTTTGTCATACTCGTTAAGACAATTCTTGGGGCAAGATGGTTACCATTGGAGTCAACCCAAATGATGAACTTTTGCTGTTCTTGGGCGGCTTCAAGCACCCCTTGACCGGATCCACCAGCAGCGACATAAATCACATCAATGCCGTTTTCATATTGTGCCAACGCCAATTCTTTTGCTTTATCCGGTTGTCCAAAACCGGCGACACTTTCGCTAATGTATTCTACGGAGATTTCGGTATCCGGATTGATAGCCTGAATCCCAGCGACGTAACCGGCTTCAAATTCGCGTAACAACGGAACATCCACTCCACCGATATAGCCGATTTTACCACTCTTCGTCTTTAACGCCGCAATTGCCCCGACCAGAAATGAACCTTCGTTGGATTTATAGTTCACAGAAGCCACATTTGCAATATCAAGAACAACATCAAAAATGGCAAATTTGACATCAGGAAATTCCGGCGCTACACGGGCAAGCACATCTCCCATTTGATAACCTGCTGTCAAAACAAGATCTGAATTTTGTGCTGCATCTCTTAGGCGCATTTCTGTAACGATGGGATCGTTTTCCATACCGTTTACTTCAATTAGGGTAATTCCAAGTTTTTCCTCTGTAGCTTTTACACCGATATGGAAGGCATCACAGTAAGCCGCAGAGCCAACGCAATCGCTGGGATATACCATGGTTACGCGAAGTGGCACAGTATCTGTTTCTGTTGAAGGGTCAGAAAGAATTACCTCCTGAATCGCGTCGCAACCACAGATTAAAAGTAACCCGAATGCTATAAGAAAGTATTTGCTAAAAATGCTAAAATTTTTCACATTTTCTCCAAAAAAATGTGTTGTAAGTATGAAGTTAAAAAATTGTTTCGTCAATGGAACTGACCCATCCGGATTTCACAGGAAACGTTCCTCACAAATCTGATATGGATCATTAGTATAAACGCGATAAATAACACGTCCCGAAAAGTCGAGCATATCTTTCATTCTATCATAAATAACCGGATGGGATACACGTTGTAAAGCCGAATGACGTGCGCCCCATTCGGTTTCTAAACTCTCATCGCTCGTGGCCAATTCACCAGAGACGTAATCTCCTAAGAAACCAAATATCAATTTGGTAGGGGACTTGATATTTGAGTAAATACCAACCAGCGCCCCAATTGATGCAGTGACACCAGATTCTTCTTGAATTTCACGTTGAAAGGCTTCAATAAAATTTTCACCTTCTTCGACCTGACCACCGGGAAACTCCCAGCCACGGCGCGGACTACGTATGAGCAAGATTTTACCGTCCGGATGACTTATCAATCCAGAAACAGCAACAATGTGCTTCGGATGAATCATTTAAACCCTCACCTTCGTTCACCCCAAATACTTAATGCCTATAGGTTACACACCTATTGCATACCCATCGCGCCGTGGATCGGCACCCCCCATAAAACTTCCTTCCGCCGGATCAAAGGCAATACCTTGACCGCCGCCGACAGTTGCAGTCCAATCGGGTAACACCTCTACCTCGTGTCCACGTGCTTCCAATGCCGCACGGACAGCAGCAGGAATACGTCCCTCCATACTGACGTGCGTTCCCGGATTTATCAAGCGAACGCGCGGTGCTTCAATCGCCGCTTGCACATTCATTCCGTGTTCAATCAGGTTCAACACCATCTGTAACGTCGTTTGAAGGATGCCGTGGCTTCCGGGTGTGCCAATGGCAGCAAACGGATTTCCATTCTTCCAGACTTGGCACGGCGACATACACATCTCTATCCGTTTATGCGGTCCAACGGCGTTGGGACTCTCTGGGATTCTGTCGAACCAGTTCATAAAGTTGTTGAGAAACATTCCTGTTGAACCGAGAATTACGCCTGAACCGAAGGGTTGTCCAAGGCTCTGCGTCACAGCGACGATATTGCCCTCTGCATCAGCAGTGTCAAAGTGGGTTGTACATTCGGTCGTCCAGTCGTCAGCACGGATTTCACCGGTGAGTTTGTCCTTAGACCACCGCTCACCACCGCTGACTGCAGCCTGTTCACCGATGCGTTCGCGTTGCGCACGTGCGTAGTCTTTAGATAACAAGCGTTCAATCGGTGGGTTCGGACGCGGGGCGTATTCGGCTCTATCCGCGCTTGCCAGTTTAATCGCTTCAATCAGCAGATGCAAGTACTCCGACGTATTGTGCCCAAGTTCACCGAGGGCATCGTTTTCCAAAATATTCAGTGTCTCTAAATACTGAAAACCGGAACACGGTGGGGGTGGACAGTAGACTTCATAGTCTTTGTAGGTAACGGAGATAGGTTCCTGCCATTCTACCTCAAAGTCAGCCAAATCCTTTTCGGTAATCAGTCCATCGGTTTCTTCGGAAAAACGGACGATCTCTTTGGCAATGTCGCCACGATAGAATGCCTCCGCACCGCCTTCGGCGACCTGACGGAATGTGTTCGCTAAATCCTGTTGCACCAATACCTCACCAGGATATGGTGTTCTTCCTCGTGAAGCGATCACCTCTTCAGCCCTTTCGGAAAAATAGGGACGTGCACCTGCGATGAATTCCGCATTCTTGACGGTGACGGCGTATCCATTTTCTGCCAATTCAATCGCCGGAGTAAAAATGTCCGCGTGGTCCATACTGCCGTAGCGTTCCAAGAGTGCAAGCCATCCACCACATCCACCCGGGACCATCCCCGCCCGTATGCCAATCTGTTGACTTTCAAGTGTCGGGTAGACATCCAGCGTCGCTGCATAAGGGGCAGTACCCAGATAATCTATCACGCTGTGTGTTTTATCCTTCGCACTATAGAGCAACATATACCCGTTACCAGCGATACCCGACATATATGGCTCAACAACATTGAGTGTTGAAGCAACAGCAACTGCCGCATCAAATGCGTTACCACCAGCGAGCAACATGCGTGCTCCAGCAAGGCTCGCAAGTGGGTGAGCACTTGTCGCCATTCCGCGTGTACCCGTTACAGTGGATCGGTGTGTTGTACCGTGTGATGGAAATGCCATGCTTATCTCCTTGTTCTTTTCTATAGCAAGTTTCAGCTTGCAAACTTCGTTAAGGACCTCCAAAACCGATGCCATCGCAACTGCCAGATTAATTTCCAGTGGGTAGTGCGATGCACAAAAAGCCTTTGTCCATCCAATTCAAGCACAGGAATCAGATGCTTATATTTCGTGAATAGTCCCATATCCTTCGTGATGTCAATTTCTTCTACTGCAATAATCGAGGTTTTCGCTTCGATATTCTGCAGCACTGCCTTTGCCTCGTCACAGAGCGGACAATCCGGTTTCGTGTAGAACTGGAGTTGTATCAGTTCGGTTTTCAACTTTTTTAATTATGTGCCTCTGATCTGCCCTCCACTTCGTTTCGGGCAGGTTTCCAGTTAAGGACGCTGGTATTGAGGCCTGTGACGTTTATCAAAAGATGTTTCCATACTTTAGAGTTTAGCATAAGCCACCAATAATCGCACGCGCTTTTTACATGCGTCAATGCGGATTATATGATAGAATCATGTCAGATATTACCTGCCGTTTTTGGGAATCATAGGTTTCAAACATGATACTACCTAAGGAGAAAAACGTGAAAATTAGACTCGCACAATACGGTATTTCCCACGACCACGCTGGAGGGAAAGCCAATGTGATGAAGGAAAGTGATGAAATTGACTTCGCCGGTGTCTTTGAGCCATCATTAGAAGTCCGAGAGACTCTCGGTCAAAGCCAGGTCTACGAGGGCGTTCACTGGTTTACGTCGAAAGAACAAATACTTGAGGATGCGACAATCGTTGGAGTCGCGGCGCAGGGACGTGTGTCGCAGAATCTCGCCTTTGCGCGAGAAATTCTTGAGCACGGCAAGCATGTGTGGTTTGATAAACCTGCGGGCGATAATCTTGATGAATTTCGAGAGGTTTTAGACATTGCACGAGATAGAAACCTGCTCGTTCAACTCGGTTATATGTTCCGATACAATGCTGGCTTTCAGTTTATCCTTGATTGGGCGAACTCCGGCAAACTCGGTGATATTTTTTCTGTTCGGGCAAGAATCTCATCAAGTCTTTCAAGCGATGCTCACTGGAAACGTTGGGATTCACTCGGTGAACACTCCGGCGGCATTATGTTCATCCTCGCCTGTCATCTCACTGATATTATCGTCGCTTTGTTAGGGCGACCCACACGGGTGACACCCTTTTCGAGACACGATGGACATGACGTGCCGTGGTATCGGAACAATACGGCGGCTGTCCTTGAATATCCGAGCGCATTGGCGATTCTTGAGTCAACGGCGTTGGAAGTCGATGCGGGCAAATCGAGGCGATTGGAGGTCTATGGGACACGCGGCAGCGCGATCCTTGAACCGCTTGAACCCCCAGAATTACGGTTGTGTCTTGATGAAGAACGAGATGGGTACGCGAAAGGTTGGCAGACGGTGCCTGTGGAACGGCGACCGCGTTACGTCGAAAGCCTGCGAGCGTTTGTGGCTGATATTCGGGGTGAGAAATCACCTGATCGTTCTCTCGACCACGAGTTCACAGTTCAGGAAACGGTACTGCGGGCGGCGGGGCTGCGTTGACATGCTCTCCGTGTAGGAGGGCGAGGATTCCATTTATTTTGGGGCATCAGGTTAATTCTGTTAGTCAGAATGCTCTAACCTTTTGCAATATTCTAATACTTGCCTTTCTAAATCGTATCGTCTATGATTTTGAAAAAAGTTGATAATAGCTTTAGGATTGTATGTTTGTTGATTTTGATACATTTTTCTTGCATACACACCAAAACCGAATTCTTGGTTTAACATGTATTCCTGATTAAATGACTCAGCGTTTTTCATCGCGTTTTCAAAGAATCCTGAGAGTCGTTTTCTATCTTCATCATTGAGTATATCGCAACCTCTAAAAAATGTAATATCCTTTTTGACATAGGATCCGAATACATACAGACCATTTGCCTTAGGCAATCCAGAATTCCAAACAGGTTTTGTGCCCTTACTGGATTTTAACTCTAAACACAACACGGTTTTGTTGTCTAGTATCAGGATGTCCGGATAGCTTTGTGTACCGAACGGTTGAGCAATATAACTTTGCTTGAATCGTGTTATATTTTCTATAATTCCGTCATCGCTTTCTATCAGTTCTCGCCAATATGTCCTGTAACTATTTCCTAACTCATTGAAGTCGGTTTCACAGTAACCAAACATTTCCAACTGATTTATCACTTGTTTTTCAAAATCAGAGTTACTTGACCGGCCAACATAATCCATAGGATTATTTTTTATATCTAAGAAAAAATCGTAAATTCTACTCATAGAGTTCAGAATACTCCTTAACCAAATCGCCTTTTCTAAAGCCGGGAATGGCTGTTGCACATCTATGTGCCAAATCATTATAATCAATAGTTAATAAGCGGGACAAAATAGCAGCATTTTTGGCCTTTAACAATATCCATTGCTTATGTTTCTCACAATTGTTGGCTTCTGTTTCCTTTCTAGAATAGTCTTGCCAACCCTGAGCGGGGACAGCAAAATCAAAATCATTTTCAAATACTTTCAATGCTTCAGGGGTATTATTATATTGCCACATTTGAAAATCCTTATGACGAATAGGCGGTGCCCCGTATTCTCTCATATCTTCGCACACACATGGCAAACGAGTCCATATCTGAAATTCAGTATTTACCGCATAGGTTTTTCCATTATCGAATTCAAAAGATTCTTTAGGCAACTCTAACTTACTGATAAATTTCATTCTGGAGTCCAATTTTTTGTGTATCATGAACTTTCGGAAAATGACTGGAACTATAAATGCTACGGTTTCAGCTAAATAAGCAGAATGATTGAAAAATGCTACCGCTAAATTACCTCTTTTGCCAAATGGTGGATTACCAACAACCACGGTATTGTGTGACTCAAATTCAATTTTTACGGTTTTTAGAAAATCCTGCAAATTAACACCATCGCACTTGGGTTCTAAATCCATTCCAATACGCCTGTGTTCTGGCATTAGGCTATAGAATGCTCCCTTTCCTGCAGAAGGTTCCAAGAAAAATAGATCGTTTATACTTTTATCTAAACTGGAAATAGTCTCAATAAGATGATTCCAACATAATTTTGCTATTATTTCTTTTGTGTAAAATTGATCCAGAGAATTTTGCATAGTATTGCGCCTTTTGTATATTACAAGAATTAATAGTGTATCATCATTTATACTAAGTTAAGTTGCTATCTACTAAGGAATACCCTCCTTGACGCGACAACCACCAAAAATTGGAGGTGTATCGGGTCAAGGAGGGTTCCTTTTCAAAAATCGAGGTTAGGCAAATCGAACGCCTAATTTTACATTTTCACCCGGATGTGTTGCGATCTTTGGGTACTCGTCCAATAGATCATCAAAATCAACAACAGGATGTATAACCGGTTCAGATTTCAGACTGCCATCGCAAAGGAGCCGCCAGCTGATTTCAAAGAGCCTACCTTCATTCCAATTTGGATATTCAGGGTTCGGTTCGCTACAGGCGCGTGAGAAGACAATAGTAGGTCGATTGAAATGCGCTTCCGCACCGAGATCTAATCCTGCGGGGTAGATACCGGGCCATGCCCCAGCGACAACTGTCCCTAAGTATGTCACACCGCGGATAGCTGCTTGTAGTGCCGTATGATGACCGCTGTATTCAATGCAAACATCAGCACCGCGCTTGCCAGTAGCTTTTTTAATCTCCAAACCGGCATCATCTGTTGTAGGGTCAATAACAATATCAGCACCACATTCAAGTGCTACATTGCGGCGCAATTCGAGTGGATCGACCCCAATTACAGGATAGGCACCCGCCAATTTGGCGAGTTGCAGTGCCATCAATCCGATGCCACCCATTCCAAAGACTGCTACAGCATCTCCAATGCGGACATTACCGTCACGCACCGCACCCAAGGCGAAATCTGTTGGATCCAGACAGACGGCTGCCTGCCAAGGCACACCATCAGGAAGTTTCCGGACACCTGCTGTACCCCAAACATTTTCCTCGCGGAAAGAACTGTGCCGAAAAACCCGCTCTCCGACTTCAATGTCGGTAACGTCTGTCCCAATTTCAGTTACCTCGCCGACACACATGTTCCCCAGTCCTGAAGGGTAGCTCACCATCCCGCCAGAACCGTCTGCTCGAAAGATTTTATATTCGCCATCGTAGCCGCCGCGTGGGCCTGCATACCCCTTATATGATGCCATTTCTGAACCGTGTTTGGCGGCACCAAATTGGCTCTTTACTCGAATTTCGTTCGCTTGCAAGGGTTGGCTTTCATATTCTCGAAAAGCGACCTGTTCTTGGGCGGGGGCAATGAGTTCTCTTAACATACTGGCTATTTTCCTTCCTGCGTTATTTGCTGTTTTATAGGACAGTTTACAATTGCGTATTCGCCTTCGCTTGAGGGAGAGGTGTTTGTAGTAGGGAAACCATTCATCGCCCGTCTTTCCAAAAGTGCTCTACTATTTTCCCACCCCACTATAAAGGCACTTAAACGTGCAACTATTTCCTACTTGTGAAAAAGGTAATGTTCAATTTCAGTCGGCAATTGCTTGGTAGCAGAGAATGCGAATTTTCCCTCCGAGATCCAAGCCACCGCTGGGATGCAATTGGCACATGAAAATACCAATCATCTGTTCTTGAGGGTCAATGAAAAAGTTGGTGAAGAAGAAACCGCCCCAACCAAACGTCCCGACTGACCCGATTTCATTAAGATCTGATTTGTCTCGGACAACGCTAAAACCTAAACCGAATCCGAAGTCGACATCCATATTAGCGAGTTGATTTGAAGTCATCAGCTCAACGGTTTTTCGGCTCAACAATCGAACCTCATCGAGTTCGCCACCGTTGAGCATCATTTGCGCAAAGCGGACGTAATCAGGAGCGGTGGATACTAATCCACCTCCACCAGAAAAATAGGTTCGCGGACCATTGTACGGATAATCAGTAGAGTAGATTAGTGAACCGTCCACTGTCGGTTCTTGGGATTTTCGCGTTATGGGACCATCTTTGGTGCGTTCATACACAGTTGCGAGCTGTTCGCGTTTCGCTTCAGGAATAAAAAAATGTGTGTCGTTCATGCCGAGTGGTTTGAAGATACGCTCGGAGAAAAACTCATTGAGTGACATCCCCGACACGACTTCGACGAGGTGACCGAGTAAATCTATTGACAGTCCGTATTCATATTCGGCATCCGGCTGATATAACAACGGAATAGTCGCCAAGATTTTCATTTTCTCCTCAAGTGTGCTTTCATCCTGAAGAAGTCCGTGGGTGATATCTGCAGCAGTGTATTGCGGACCGAGCCGCTCATTCCAGTGGTACGTTAAACCAGATGTGTGGGTAAGCAGGTTCCAAATTGTAATTTGCCGTGTTGCTGGGACAGGTTCAGCCGAATCTTCAGAATCTTCCGGTGGTAACACTTGCATCTCCTTGAACGCTGGGATGAACCTTGAGACCGGCTCGTTCAACCGAAAATGCCCCTCTTCATAGAGCATCATTACGGCGACGCTCGTGATCGGTTTCGTCATTGACGCAATACGAAAAATGGTGTCAGGAGTCATGGGCTTTCCTGCTTCGACATCCATCATACCGTAGGTGCCGAGATGTGCGATCTTTCCGTGCCGGGCAAGCAATGTAACACCGCCAGCTATTTTCTGCTGCGCGACATGTGTTTCCATTACTTTATCAATTCTTGAGAGTCTTTCTGTAGAAAGTCCAACTGCTTCAGGCTCCACCATTGGGAGTTCGTGGCTGTGGACAGATACCGTCAGAACCAATAAGAACGAAATATGTACTAAAATCCTATTCGTTTTTTTCATGTAAATCACTCAGTAACGCTGACGGCACACGGAGTGTGCCTGCTACTTTTAAGCCAGAATGTCTCGGACGATATGTCCATGGACATCCGTGAGGCGGAAATCTCGTCCTTGGAAACGGTAGACCAGTTTTTCGTGGTTAATCCCGAACAGATGTAACATTGTGGCATGGAAGTCATGGACATGCACGATATTTTCAATGGAATTATACCCTAACTCATCGGTGTTACCGTAACTGATACCACCCTTGATGCCACCGCCAGCCATCCACATCGAGAATCCCTTGATGTGGTGGTCGCGTCCGGTGCCTTGTGCCATCGGGGTCCGACCGAATTCGCCCCCCCAAATTACTAAGGTATCGTCCAACATACCGCGCTGCTTCAAATCATTGACGAGCGCAGCGGTCGCCTTATCAACATAGCCAGAGGTTGTTTTGATAGCGTTTTCAATACCGCCGTGGTGATCCCAACCGCGATGGTAAAGTTGGATAAACCGTACCCCACGTTCGGCTAATCGTCGTGCGAGGAGACAGTTTGAAGCATAGGATCCGTCACCGGGTTTCGCACCGTACGCATCCAAAACGTGCTGCGGTTCTTTAGAGATGTCAGTCAACTCCGGGACACTTGTCTGCATTCGGAACGCCATTTCGTATTGGCTAATCCGCGTCGAGATCGCAGGATCATCTACAGTTTCGTCGAGCATACCGTTCAAGGTTTGGACGGCATCCACAACGTCCCGTTGCTGTTCGGTGTTGACACCGCCAGGATTCGTGACGTAGTGGACGGGATCGCCGGTTGAATGGAACTGGACGCCTTGAAACTGACCTGGGAGGAATCCACTGTGCCATTGTCGTGTCGCAATCGGCTGGTCCTGTCCACCACCAGAAGAGGTGAGGACGACGTACCCCGGCAAATTTTCATTCTCACTACCAAGACCATAGAGCAGCCACGACCCCATGCTCGGTCTGCCAGCGATCGCAGTGCCAGTGTTCATGAAGGTGTGTGCTGGATCGTGATTAATCTGCTCAGTTTTCAGGGAGCGGACGATGCAAATATCGTCGGCAAGGCTTCCGATATGCGGAAACGCTGCACTCATCTCCTGCCCCGACTCTCCATACTTTTTAAATTCATGGGTAGGACCGAGGCACTTGAGTGAATCCGCTTGTCCTTGGAGTTGCGCAATCGGTTGTCCTTCCGTGAAGGACTTTGGCATCGGTTGCCCGTGGAGTTCCGCCAGTTTCGGTTTGTAGTCCAAAGTCTCTAAGTGCGACGGACCACCCGCCATGCAGAGATGAATAATACGTTTCGCTTTCGGTGGCACATGTGGAGTGGTAACAATCCCCTGCCACCGATCAATCTCTGGCGCGGCATTGACAAGTGAGGGTGTCAGTAAGGATGCGAGCGCGAGTGATCCGACCCCACGCACAGTTTTCCCCAGAAATGTTCGCCGTGTAAGACGAAGATCGGTTTCTTCATGAATATCTATAGCCATAACACCTCATACCTCCTGTTTATTCGCGCAATGTTAGGACTCCAAAAGTCTAACTTTAATATCGCATAATCGTCTCATGCAAGTTCAGTATTACCCGCGCCACAGAAGTCCACGCTGCCAATTCGTCAGGTGCAACGCCTTCTGGCATAGGTGCTTCACCTGTCGCTACTAACGCGTTGGCCGCATCAAGGTCAGCAGTGTACTCAGCCCCATGTTTTTCATAGAGATTGGTCATAACCTCTAACTCCTTCGGCTGCGGCGGACGAGATAAAGTCCATTGGTACGCCCAATTGATCCGCTCAGCGACGGATTTGCCACCCTCTTGGATAATCCGTGCCGCAAAGACGCGCGCCGCCTCAACGTAACTTGGGTCGTTGAGTAGCGTCAAAGCTTGCATCGGTGTATTAGAGGTCGTACGCTCAGCGGTACACTCCTGACGACTTGGCGCATCGAATGCCATCATACTCGGATGCAAGAAGGTTCGCTGCCAGTGTGTATAAAGCCCACGTCGATATTGGTTCTCTCCGTCGTCGTGTACGTAAACCCGCTTCGGGAAATTCAAGTTCGAGTAGTAGCCCACCGGCTGGTAGGGTCTCACACTCGGACCGCCGATTTTGGGGATAAGCAATCCACTCAACAACAATGCGTTATCGCGGACCACCTCTGCATCAAGCCTCCAGCGTGATTGGCGTGCCAGCAAACGGTTGTAAGCATCCTTTTCCGTCAATACTTCGTTTGATTTCGAGGATTGACGATACGTGTTCGAGGTGACGAGGAGTTTTACGATATGCTTAACGTTCCAACCGCTCTCCACAAATTCGACAGCGAGCCAGTCAAGTAGTTCAGGATGCACCGGCGATTCGCCTTGCGCACCGAGATCGTCTAAGACACCGGATAATCCTGTCCCGAAGTAGAGTGCCCAAAGTCGATTTACAAATGTACGCGCAGTCAATGGATTGTCCTTTGACGCTATCCACTGTGCAAGTTCTAAACGCGTCGGTCGACGGTTTTTGATACCGAGATCGCCAAGGAAAGTCGGTATCATCGGTTCAACGATCTCACCCGAATCGTCCATCCAGTTACCCCTTGGTAGCACACGTGTCGTCCGAGGTAGCGTAGATTCAGTAGTAAGTGAGTAAGGAATCTGTGCTTCGATTTCGCCTTTCTGCTTCTGTAACTCCGCGATCTGGTTCCGGATACCATCAAGTGCAGGTGTGATACGCCGATACTCCGCTGCGATCTGCTCACGTTGACTCGTTGTTCTGACAGAAGGATCTACCTCAATGGCTGCGATGACCTGTTCCGTATGCGTATGTTTTACCGCCGAGCCGCGAGTCGTTGCGATGCCAGCCATATCCCAGTAAGCAGTGCCACCAAACTGCACGAAAGCGATTCCGTTCAAGACACTCTCCGGCTCCAACCCAACGTCTGCCGGATCTACCTCGAGACGTATCCATTCACCTGCTGCCGGTAGAGGTCCCATCGGCTTGTGAGCAGGTGTGTCATTTCCAACTCCACCGAGGTCAATTTTATCCTCGCCCCAAAACGCTCGGTGGTCCCAATTCCCGTCGTTCCACTGGAGCATGACTGTTTCTGGAGGCGATTCCGGGTCAATCCAGACATAGGCAAAGAGTCGGTCGTCCTCTGCTAAGGTAAATGTTCGATTCGCACCACGGAAAGCATGCTGGACTGTCTTTTCTGATTCCGCTGTCTGCTTCCGTGAATATAATTTACTGAAAACAGGTGCCTCGTTTTTACCGACGAATTCCCATGTGCCCTCGGTTCTACCACCGTTTGCTTGTGCGTCATCTATCCACGCGAAGTCGGTCAGTTCCGTTGACTTGAGAAGCGAAAGCACTTCGTTTTCCCACTCCATCTGTTCCGCTTCCAATCCGGGGGATGACGCTTTAAACACCCGTTCCAATTGTGCTAATTCGTCGTCAATATCCTGCAGTGCTGACTCTTGTGCAGGTGTCGGAAGCATTACAACAGGCTCCCATTTACTTCTACCGGGATATACACCAGGTCCTTTGACATCCGCGAAAAACGCAGCGAAACTGTAAAAGTCTTTCGCGGTATACGGATCAAATTTGTGGTCGTGACATTGGGCACAACCGAGTGTCGCACCTAACCAGACGGATGCAGTCGTTCGCACTCGGTCAGCGGCATAGATCGCGAGATATTCTTTTGCTTGTGCGCCGCCTTCTGAGGTTGTCTGATTCAAACGGTTATAACCGGCAGCGACTTTTTGTGCTGGTGTTGGACTCGGCAGGAGGTCGCCCGCGAGATTCTCCAAGGTGAATCGATCAAACGGCATGTTGTCGTTAAACGCTTTTATCACATAGTCACGATAGGGCCAGATACTCACATTTTCGTCAGCATGGTAACCGCTCGTGTCTGCATAGCGTACCAGATCGAGCCAGTACATTGCCATCCGCTCGCCATATTGGGGGTCAGAGAGAAGCCTGTTGACAAGTGAATCATAGGCATCTGGGCTTTCGTCTCTTAAGAATTGCTCTACTTCAGCAGGTGTAGGCAGCAGTCCAGTGAGATCGAAACTCAAACGACGGATAAGGGTTCGTTTATCCGCTTCTGCTGACGGAGTGAGACCTTCTGTCTCTAATCTTCCAAGTATGAAAGCATCAATGGGGTTACGGACCCATGCGGTGTCTCTAAGGGTAGGCGGCTCGACCCGTTTGGGAAGATTGTAAACCCAGTGTTCCTCCCATTCGGCACCTTCGGCAATCCACTGGATGAGCGTGTCGATCTGTTCTTGTGTCGGTTGCCGATTGGAGATCAGCGGTGGCATCCGTTGCTCGATATTCTCGTGTGTTATGCGTAGGACTAATTCACTGTTTTCCGGTTCACCTGGCACAATAATCGGATATCCGCTCGGTGCGGAGAAGGCACCCTCTTTTGTGTCAAGCCGCAGATTGGCTTGCCGGACCGCCGGGTCGGGACCGTGACACGCAAAGCATTTATCCGACAATATCGGCAGAACATCACGGTCGAATTGAAGTTTCTCTGCATAGGCGGGTTGTAGTACAATAGCGAGGACTAACAAAAGTAATACAAAACTCACACAACGCGTGTGAACCCATTTTGAAGGGTTTAAACATGATAGCTGTGTCTGGGACATTAGAGAGTATCTCCTCCATTTCTTCTGTACGGGCGATGCGACAGTGATCGTCTGTTGCCAACTCTGTACATTGAGATCAATCTTACCATCCTTAAAATTGCTCAATTGCTCAATAGTATATCATTAGAGTGGAATATGTGCAAGCAAATCCGCTATATGTGAACGTATTTCATTCCGCGTCTCTGAGTTCGATAGAATAGTATGTTCATATCAGTGCTTTGGACCTCCATCCTCCTTTAGTCCCAATAGAAATGATGTATCCATGTTTTCTCAATTTGAAATGCTTATAGCAACCCATTCCATCCGCATTAATTTCATTGAAGTTTAATTATACTTTAGAGTATAATACTTTAGAGTATAATATCGAAGTGTGTTTTAAGGAGCGGAAACTTATGTTCATTGATCGACACCGAGAGTTAGCCTCTTTAGAGCGAATGTTTCAGTCAGAAATAGCGGAATTTTTCGTATTATATGGTAGAAGACGGGTAGGGAAAACTGAACTTTTATCGCAATTCTGTAAAGACAAAAGAAGCATCTATTTCCTCGCCAGTCAGTTGAAAGAGCGAGATCATCTCCGCCAGCTTACCGAAATTGCACGGCATGTCATCAATGATCCCCTGCTGCAAAGCCTTGTCTTTGATGACTGGGAATCTGCATTAATCTACTTTGCACAACAGGCACAAGATGAAAGACTCGTTTTAGTGCTCGACGAGTTTCAATATCTCTGTGAAGACAACGCTGCACTCCCTTCACTGATTCAACGGTTTTGGGATCTACACGGAAAAAATAGTAAACTTCTCCTGATTTTGTGCGGATCACAGGTGAGTTTTATGGAGCGAGAGGTATTGGCTGAACGATCACCGTTATATGGGCGACGCACCGGTCAACTTCGGTTGATGCCTCTGTCCTACCGCGACAGTGGGTTTTTTTTTCCCGAATATTCTGCCAAGGAGAAACTAATTGCTTACGGCATCCTCGGCGGTATCCCAATGTACCTCAATCAATTTGCCCTGCGCTCCGCAAACCACCCGCAAGATGCTCCCCAAAGAACGCTTGAACAATATCTCAAAGACGAGTTGCTTAGCCCTCAAGGTTATCTGTTCGACGAGGTTAACTTTCTATTACGCACAGAACTCAGGGAGCCAAGAACGTATGCAAGCGTGTTGCACGCAATCGCCGGTGGCGCGACGCGATTGAATGAAATTGCGCAACGGATTGGACTTAACCCGACAAATGCGAATAAATACCTCAGCGTGCTTCGAGAACTGAGGTTAGTCAAACGTGAAACATCTGTCACTGAACGAGCACCCCAAAAAAGCAGAAAAGGACTTTACAAAATTGCGGATAACTACGTTAAATTCTGGTTTCGGTTCGTACTACCCAATCAGAGTCTCATCGAATCTGGAAACGCAGGTTTGGTGTATGAGCAGATGATTGCTCCGAACCTCTCACACTATATGGGGGAAATTTTTGAAGACGTTTGTCGTCAATATATTAGCCTTTATTGGGCAGAAAAATTAAAGGTCGCTCCTAAACAGGTCGGAGCACATTGGGGGTCAAGCATTGAGATTGATGTATTGACAGAAAATATTGACGACAGTCACTGGTTTGGTGAATGCAAATGGTGGAATGCTTCAGTCGGAGAGAACATCTTAAATCATCTCATCGAAAAGGCTGCGAAAGTTTCTGACCAATGGAAGCGTAATCGGCGATACATACTGTTTTCCGCCAATGGCTTCACAGATGGGCTCAAACAGAGGGCGGAAAAAGAAGGAGTGCTTCTCGTTGAAGCAAACGACCTGTTTTAGTCCGTCTATTGAACGAATACATATTTTTTAACAATAAGTGGAGAAATGGAAATGGCTAAAATTATTACAGGACATCGCGTTGGGCAAAATGGCACAATCCGTGTTGGATGTTCAGCTGTTATTTTCGATCAGCAGCGTCAAAAGATTCTATTAACGAGACGCGAAGATAACAACCAATGGTGTTTGCCAAGTGGTGGGATGGAACCTGGGGAAAATGCCAGTGAGGCGTGTATACGAGAGGTTGAAGAGGAAACAGGTTTACAGGTTGCAATAAAACGCTTAATCGGCGTTTACACAACCCCGCACGAGTTGATTGTGTATCAAGATGGAAACAAAATCCAGCTGGTGGCTTTATGCTTTGAAGCAGAAATTGTGGGTGGTGAACTCCGGCTGAGTTGCGAAACAACCGAATACGGATACTTTTCTTATCAAGAAATACAGGAGTTAGACTTGCTTTTGAACCATACGCAACGTATCAAAGATGCTTATAGTGAGGAAATGACGACTTTTATCAGATAACAGATCTTTTAGATAGAAAAACCTAAATTTACGGCGTACAACTCTAACTCGACAACGTAATCGGGCGGTGTGGGTCAATAAACCTGTTATTCTCATCCTTCCGGCGTGGTGGAGGTAATGCGTCGGCTTTTGCGCGCAGTTTTGAGAGGATGTCGGCGTAGGCTGGTACGTCAATCAGGTTGTTTCGTTCATCTGGGTCTTCGGAGAGATCGAAAAGTTGTTCGGGCCACCCTTTGTCGTTGTTGAATCTGAAATACTTCAAGTTGCCTTCTTTGACCATCACAGAGGGTCCGTTTTGGGCGCGCCAAAGTTCGCTATAAACAGTATCATGCCAGTCGGTCACATTTTCATCAATCAGCGGCAGGAACGAACGTCCATCAAGCTCGTCCGGTACGGGAATTTCCGCTAACTCACACACACTCGGAAACAGATCGACCAACGAGACATTCTGCTCAATGATTTTCGGTTCTCGTCCAAACCGTTTCGGATACCAGATAGAAAGCGGCACTCGTGCTGAAGCCTCAAAGTAGCTTTGTTTCTCCCAAAGCCCTTTCGTGCCAAGCATCTCGCCGTGGTCGGAGAGGAAGACGATAATAAAATCGTCTAAGACGTTCAAATGTTCCAGTTTCTCGATAACCCGACCGAATTGTGCGTCCATCCATTCAATCATTCCATAGTACGCCGCTGTCGCCCGGTGTGCCTGACGATAGGTGACATCTTCGCCAACTCGAACCCTAAAAAAATCGTCGTATCCAAACTGCTCATTCGGCTCTTCAACGATCGGCTCCACCCGCTGCATGTAGTAGTTAAACAGATCCAGTGGACACTGATACGGATAATGTGGTGCGATGAGACTTACTGCCAGGCAGAGTGGATTGAACTTGGGACGATCGTAAGAGGCGTTGACGAAATATTCCTCAAGGAATAGCAACGCACCATCCACATTGTACTGGTCATTGAGCATCCATTGTCCTAAACCGGGTTGTGCGTCGCGGACCTCCTGAATCACCTTGTTCTGTTTGGGACCAGTACCCGGTTCCGATTCAGTTCGTGCGTAATGTTTATCCTTAACGGGGGGGTAAGGATAGCCGTTGTTACCGATGATATCGCGTCCGATTCGTTCCCGCCAACCGTGCATTACATCAGTCCCAACAAAGTGCATCTTACCAGCACAACAGGTATAGTACCCGTAATTTCCCAATTGTCCCGGAATCGTTCGGACCTCTGTCGGCATCGGATCGCCAAAGTTGAGACTTCCGCAGTTTCGTGGATAGAGTCCTGAAAGAAAACTCTGCCGGGCAGGGACACAAATTGGTGAAGGGGTATAGGCATTGCGAAAGTAGATACCCTCATCCGTAAACCGAGAAAGTGTCGGCGTGCGGATAGCCGTGTCCCCTTCGATTGACAAAACATCGGGGCGGTGTTCGTCGTTGATGAGGAATAGAATGTGCGGTTTATCTTGTGGCATAGCTACTTTGGGTTACGGCATACGGAGTATGCCTACTACTTTAGTAAAGGGACATCAAGTCTTCTGCCCCGGGGATTGGCTTTTTCTCAAATTCCGGCGTAATCCAGCGGGCACCGGAAGGTTTTCCGGGGTTGCGATAGGCGTAAACGACGCACCAACGGGTATTGCTATCCGGTTTTCTGGGGTTAACCGCATGCGCAGCATGCGTCCACATCAACGCGACTGTCCCTGGTGGTGCGGATAATGCCTGAATTTCGAGAGGTTTACCCGTTTCTGGATGCGTTTTCCCTACTAACCACCCTTCTTGTAGTGCCTCATCTGTCCGACCCTGGATCTTGGAATCCCGATAGAGGTGACTTCCCGGAACTGCCTTCAAACCGCCATCGTCCGGTTCAAATCCGTTGACATAGAAGAAAATACGGACGAAGCCTAAACGTGGGTCATCATCGGAGTATCCGTGGCTGTGCCATCCAATCCCACGATTGCCGCCCGGTCGATTGAGACTGACACAGTGATCGTATCGGATAGCCTCACCCAAGACCTTCCGTGCAAGTTCAAGCATCTGTGGGTGTGCAATCAGACTTTCGAGATAACTGTCGTATTCTGCAGAAAATCGGTTCGGCTCACGCCCTTCCTTCGGTGTGCGCGAGAGTTCATGAATATATGACAGTGATCGTGTCAGATTTTCCTGCGCATCTGGTGTGAGCAAGCCGGGGAAGACGAAATGTCCGTCGCTATCCAACGTTTTTCGTTCCTGTTCACCAAACGTGTAATCATGAAACAGTGAATCTCGGAGGTTTTGTGACATAAAAAACTCCTCCCGTTTAGCACTCCGCCGTCAATATAGGGACGGATTTTAAAAAGCCGTCTGCTGTAGACAAACGTACTCTTGTCGCTGTTTGCCTGCTCTTCCAATCCATCCGAGTGAGAGAAAGACACAGGTTTATCCGCAGATATTGGAAAATTGCCAACCAACGCGATCTTTAGGTGTGGAAGTAGGTTAATCGACTTTAATGTCAGCCCAAGTCGTTGTAAGTTTACCTAAAGGTTCAATGTCAGCGGCTGTTTTTAATCCGTCATTCATGAGGGTTTCAATATCATCACCGTCTAACGCTACATTGAAAACAGCAACGTCGTCAATGATTGCACCGAGAAATTGACCCCACTGACCGTGTTGTCCAGTCGCTAAATAGATGCCTATTAAAAGAGGTTTGTCGGTTAAAGGATTTCTTCCTAAGTTAGGTGTCGTTACACCATCGCCAATCTGGTCAGCGTCGAGATATACGCCAAACCCGTCACCATCCCAGGTAACGGCGACATGATGCCAGTCTGTATCTGGATCCCAAGGTGCATCTATAAAGTGAAGCGTGCCACCTGGGTCATGCGTGTGATGCCGGATTACGCCGCCATCCCACCAAAATCCTGGTGCCCAATCATCTTTGGTCACAACACCCATGCCAGCCGCGGGAGGCTTATCTAATTTAACCCAGAGGGCAATCGTGTGTTGGCCACCAACGTTTAAAGAATCATCGTGCTCGATTTCCACGTACGCGTCCGATCCATTCAGGCTTAAACCTTTTCCAAATTTGCCATCAACCCATTTTGCCCCGCCCTCAATCGAGCCGTCGTTGCCCGTTCCAGAGGAATCTTCGGCTTTGTTACCATTCCCCTCATCAAAGAGCCACATTCCGACACAATCTGCAAAGTCAATTTCAGCAGAACTGCTACCTACAAACATCACGCTAATAACCATTAAACTGACACATAATGGTTTTAAACTTGTAACTGTGGTTTTCATTTTTTTTCTATCTCCTTCATCATTCTCAAATCGAAAACTATAGATATGAGTATAGCATGAGATATAATCTCTTTCAAATTAAATCTTGCTATATCGAAACACAACTATCTCAGTTCAGGTCCCGGATTTCGATTCCACTTTAACGGTTCAACGTCGCTGTTACAGACGGGCGCAAGTTCGGCAATTCGCGTCCAATCAGCGTCCGACCAAGCTATACTTTGTCGAAGTCTCCCGATATGTGCTTGCATTTCTGTAGGTAACAACGCAAAAAACGGATGATACCAGAGTGTAATCACAGTCCGACGTTCATCTGATTGATTGCCGTGTGAAGCGTGTAACAGTCGAGAATCGCCGATAACCAAGTCTCCCGCTTTCACCGGTATGTCAACTTCACCCGAAAAGTGTTGATAGGCAGGATGGTTAGCATCATTGACGCGTTGGAGTGATTCACCGTGAGCATCGGGCAATATATCATGCAACGGATGCCGATTGAGATGCGATCCCTTGATCACTCGGAGGCATCCGTTGTACGGCATTGTGTCAACCAAATAATACATGAGGAATAGTTGCTGAGGTAGTGCCGTGTAGCTACAAGGATCGTTCCAACCCCACCAATCTTGGTGCCAAAATAGCGGTGGACTTTGAGGCGGTTTGCTGATGACATATCCAGACGACCATTTCGGTCTCAAGAAACCCAAAGCTTCAAGAGCCTGCAGCGCATGTGGGTAAACGACCAACTCCGCGAACAGTGAATGTGTATATACACTGATCATACTACCAGATGAGCGATGGGCGGCGCGCTCATCTTCCGTTTGTGTGTCAAGCAGTTCATCGGTTACTGAGCGAAGTCGAGCGAGCATCTCTTCCTTCAAGACATCCTCCACAACACAGTAACCGTCAGCGATTAATTGATCATATTTCTCTTTCGGTTTTTCGACTTTCATAATTCTAACCTTTGATAACCTCTAATATTCTAACTGGAAGGAGCCCAGTGCCTACTGTTGCTATTACTTTTTTGCCACTACAGAAAATCCATCATCCTCTGGTTGAAAGTCTTCTATCCGACGTTTCTTGTAGAAATGGTAATCCGTAAATCCTGCCGCTACAAGACAATCCTTGAGTTCGTCGGGAGAGACACACTTAACAAAATAGTCGCACTTATACTGTTTCTGTGTTTCTAAGTCTATTTTAAGCCAAATGCATTTCGTTCCATCATTACTTTCGTCGTATTCTTGATTTTGCAGGACAAACACGTTTTTCTTAATTTCACTCCAAGTAGCCTGCGGGAATCGCTGCTTTTTTATTGATTGATTTGCATGAACAAAGTAGAGCCTACCATCAGGTGTAAGTGCTTTATGGATTCGCTTTAAGAGTGACACCAATCCCTCTTTGGAGCGATAAAAAAATGAGCCTTCAAAAAAAATAACAGAAAACTTTTCTTCAAAACTCATTTCATTATAATCACCGAAAATAAATTCGATTTCTAAATTTTCGCGTTGTGTGATCTTTTGTGCTTCAGCAAGAAAGTTCGGTGACATGTCCATCCCAACAACCTGATAGCCTTGGCGAGCGAATTCACGGGCATAGCTTCCTATACCGCAACCCGCCTCTAATATTATGTCATTTTTAGATAGCCGTAGCGCCTCTTCATAGAAATGGAAGTGTTTTTTTACAAATTCCGGTGACTCGAAATTGTAACTGGCATGTTCAAGATACCATCCATCATATACCTCATGCCCAAAATCAGTTCTAATCAATTCACAAGGGAGATCGTGCATTTTCTCTCCTAAGATATGTGTTAGTGATACCACCCAACGCCTAAAGGCGTGGGAAACCTCGGTTTCGTAGCGACTGCGGTTTTCTCAGAGAGTCCACCGTCTGACTGTCGCTCCACCCGCAGGCTCTTATTCCGTCTCCGCCGCACTCACGAAGGTGCGATCGAACGGCTTTATCGCGCATTGTTACGCGGGTACCCCAGCCTGCAAAATGTTTATCGCAGCGTTTACGTCCCTGTCGTGGTGAGACCCACAGTCCGGACATGTCCATTGCCTATCTGAAAGTGTTAGATTTTCGTTGAGGTGTCCACACTCCGAACACGGCTTTGTCGTAGGCGTCCAGCGACCTGCTTTCAACAATGTTTTACCGTATTTGGCACACGTCCATTGAAGTATCAAAGCAAATTCACCGAAGGCACTATCAGAGATTTTCCGTCCCCACAGTTTCTTCATACCTTCAAGATTGAGCGTCTCAATCGCAATCTTATCATATTTCCGAACAAGGCGGAGTGCCAACTTGAAGAACCAATCCCGTCTACGATTGGCTATATCCTTATGAACACGAGCGAGATGACGTTTCGCACGAAACCAGCCACTCGAAAGATATTGCTTACGAGAGAGTGCCTTATTTGCCGAACGGATTGCTTTGAGACCTTGCTTATAGAACTCGGGGGACGTTATTCTCGTACCATCTGAGAGGGTGAGGAATGTTTTACAACCCAAGTCTGCCCCTGCCACATTACCGGTCAAAGGGAGTTTCTCGGAAGGTTCGCAATCCTCACAACTCAGATATAGAGAGTAGTCGCCTACATTATCACGTTTGAGTGTTACCGTCTTTATCGTGCCTGTCCAGTCGCGGTGCTTCCAAAAGGTGAAGGACTTACCGAGACAGTTGATTCTTAGACGATTGCCTTCTATTTTGAAACCTGCTTGTGTGAACGTCAAGGAGTTATATTTATGAGTCGGTTTGATTTTCGGTCTACCGACTTTACGTTTTGTTTTACCGGCTTTTCGGTCCTTAAGGTTGTCAAAGAACTTTTGGTATCCCAGGTGAATGCGTTTCGCAACCTGTTGGATGACCTGACTCGGCAGTTGATTCCAATGCGGTTTCGTCCGCTGTTTTAACTTCGTGATATGATTGCAGATGCGGGCAAAGGACGCATATTTCCCATAGATACGATAATAGCGTCTCTGCAACATCAAAAGGTGAACATGCACACCGTGCAAATCGTCAATCAAATTGCCGATCTGTATCAAGTTAGATTGGTGGTAGAACTCATATTTTTCGGTTTTCATGGTATATCGTGCATCGTGTCTTTAACCCCCGCAAAGTAGGTGGGACCGACACATTGTCAAGCAACAATGCTTTGCATGTCGGTCCAACACGATACTTTAATTATACCACATTTCGGACCGAAAGTCAACTCTTTTTTTAGACGTGCTCCTGACCTTGACTTTTTTCCCAGATGTGCTATCATTGCATCTATGGTAATTAAATCAATCAAATTGTAAGCCGATAGGAGGAGAAAATGCCGAACACTGTAAGCCGACAAATTCGCCTTAAGAACCGAATCGTCGGTATGCCCAAAGAAAGTGATTTTGAAATCGTTGGGGTACCGCTCCCTGAACCCGCAGCAGGAGAGGTATTAATTGAGAACCTTTACACGTCAGTAGACCCGTATATGCGCGGTGGTATGCGGTCGGCTGAACTCGGTAAACCGTTAGAAGGTAGGTGCGCTGGTCGGATAGTGGAGTCGAACAGTGACCAGTTTCAAGTTGGGGATTATGTAACGGGTATGCAGGGGTGGCGAGACCATTACATCGCGTCGGCAGAGAGCGTTACCGCTGTAGATCTTACAATTGCGCCGCTCCAGTCGTTTTTAGGTGCTGTCGGTATGCCTGGACGTACCGCCTACTTCGGATTTCTGGAGATAGGGCAACCCAAAGCGGGAGAAACAGTTTTCGTTTCCGCAGCTGCAGGTGCGGTTGGTTCAATCGTATGCCAGATCGCCAAAATCAAAGGGTGTCGAGTCGTTGCGAGTGCGGGTTCCGATCAGAAAGTCGCATGGTTATTGGAGACTGCAGGTGTTGATGCGGCTTTTAACTATAAAAATGTTGATGACTTGGAGGCTGAACTCAGGAAACACTGTCCCGATGGACTTGACATCTATTTTGAAAACGTGGGTGGCAGGCACCTACAAGCCGCGCTTGCAGTGATGAATATGCACGGACGTATCCCATTATGCGGTATGATCTCCCAATACAACGATGTGGAGCCTACCCCAGGTCCGACAAACCTGAGTTCTGCTATTGGTAAACGGATCAGATTACAAGGATTTATCGTTACTGACTTCATGGAGCGGAATTCGGAATTTTACAGCGATATGCGGCAATGGATATCCGAAGGCAAGATACAGTGGGAAGAGACGATTGTGGAAGGTTTAGAGAATGCACCCAAGGCGTTTATCGCGCTTTTTACAGGCAAAAAACTCGGCAAGATCATCGTCAAAGTTTAGCAGTTTGTTGAGAATACATTGACAAAATGGCAGTCGGTAGTCAGCAAAGAGATTGCCACTAAACGAGAATTTCTTAACTGATGGCTGATGGCTGATTGCCGATAGCCGTAAAAAAAGGAGTTTCATAATGGGAACCAGAACCTCACGCGCCACTGTGATGAGTGGCAAAGATTTTGAAGTCCGAGAGTACCCGATAGTCGATCCTGACCCTGGTACAGTACTCGTGCGTCAGGAGTTAGGTGGCATTTGCGGCACTGACCTTCACAACTGGGAACATCAGCGTATCAACCACGACATTATCCTCGGACACGAGAATGTCGGCGTGATTGAGACTTTAGGTGAGGGGGTCGAAACAGACTACCTCGGCAACCCAGTCAAGGTAGGCGACAGAATCGCGCTTTCCCCCAGTGGAGGACTCGGCTTTTCTCCTTCGGAAGAAGCACCGTATCTACGTGGTGGTTTCAGTGAGTACATCTACCTTTCAAACCCATCAACAAATATGTTTATTAAAACCGATCTACCACCGGAAATCGCTGTGCTCGCCGAACCGGCTTCGTGTGCCGCACACTGTGTGTCACGCGGCAAAATCGAATTCGGGGACACGGTTGTAATTCAAGGAACCGGTCCCATCGGTTTGCTTGCGCTTAATTGGGCAAGAGTCTCTGGTGCCGGTAGACTTATCGTCGTCGGTGGTCCCCCCGGAAGGCTTGAGATGGCGAGAAGATTGGGCGCAGATATTACAATTGACATCGCTGAAGTGCTAGATCCCGAAGAACGAAAGCAGATTGTCCGGGAAAACACACCACAAGGCAACGGTGCGGATGTCGTCTACGAATGCACCGGTTTCCTCGCCGCTATTCCCGAAGGTCTGGACTATATCAGGCATAGCGGAGCTTATGTTGTATATGGACACTTTGTGGATGTTGGCTCTTTTGATTGTAATCCGAATCAGATGTTAATGCGTAAAAACCTTCGGTTGGAGGCAGGATGGGGATTTGAGAGGAAGCATTTTATCCGCGCTATACCCATGCTTGAGAAACATGCTTCACTCTTTGAAGGGTTCGTCAGCCACATTCTTCCGTTAGAGGATGTGTCCAAAGGTTTCGATGCGCTTCACGGCAGTTACCACTTAGACGGAAAGGACGCGATTAAGATCGCTGTCGAGGGCGGTGCCGCCTAAAACGTTATGCCATTCCCTGAGATATAGGCGCGGTTTCAATCGCGCCTATGACTTTTTCAGGTACTCGCTTCTTCTTCAACATCTTTCAGATATACGCGGGCATTGTTCTGCAAAGCAGACCTGTGAACTGCCGCCTCAAACAGCAACTCGTTCCATGCCGCTTCACCGTCTGCGGGGAAAGGTGTGTCGGCATGCATTGCCTTAACCACGCCATCAGCCATCCGTTTGAAAGACTCCGGCATCTCTGGACTGTCAGCCTCGGCTTCCCAGACTTCCTCTATTTCAGAATTATTTGCTTTTCGCAGACAGTAGGAGCCTTCCAGCCCTTTTGCCTCCGCATAAAATTCATCGCCAAGGACCTTAACTCGAAGCGGATGATCGTCGTAACCCCATAGGTTTGTACCACTCAAGGAACCGATGACACCATTTTCCCAGCCGATATGAATTAAACGGCTCCAACCTCCAGCTTCGTTCGGATTTCCGACGACACTCACCCATTCTGGTCTTCCTACCGTCCAGAGAATCTGATCAATGACATGTGACCAACAGTTGAAATGGGCACGGGCGTGTACCATCCTGATCTCACCCAACCGATTTTCGGCAACATCATCATGCAGTTTACGGAAATGGTGCATAAATCGGTAGTTGAAATCGATCCCAAACTTAAGATTAGAGTCGCGCCATGTTGCGATAGCAGGTACCGCGATTCGGAGGTCCTCTTCACGCAGTCGAGCTTGCCCTTCCAAGCCACAGAGCGGTTTCTCTGTGAATACATTTCGTCCGGCTTCAAGCAATTGTCGCAACGGTGGGATGCGTCGGGTCTCATTAACAATGAGAAGTACGAGTTCTGCATCACAATTTGCTAAGAGATCCTCAATTGTTGAATACCCGGGAGCCCCAAATTGTTCCGCTGCCTTTGCAAGGAGTTCCGGGTCCATGTCGCACACCGCGACCACTTCCGCATCTGGGTGGCTGTGGAAGTTTCCACCGTGCATCAACCCCATACCTCTACCGCTAATAAGTGCACATTTTTGCATAACTAAATCCTTTCTGTTTACCAACCCTTCAATTTCAAGTTTGCCCATGTCGTCGCTAACTTCCCTTCAGGTTGGACGGCTAGTCCGTGTGGATCAAAGTTATCGGCGAAGATCTCTTCTTCATGTTCAGGCGTAGCAACGACTACGTTATCAACGCCATATATACCGAATTTCCAGCAGTCGAAACTGATGTTCCCTGACTTGTAAGTGTCGTCCTTGATTTCCCACTCAGCGACCTGTATCTTTTTTTTCTCAGTGACATCCCATATATGAATGGTCACTCGCTTTTCCTGCGTCATTAACGCTGCTTTGAGTATGAAATGGTCAGATGTCGCATTGTAATTAGACGATGCTGGTCCACCCTTGGCTGGAAAAGGTTGCCAAGCATTGACTGGCCCATCCTTATTGGTCGTTACTTTGACACTGTTGCGCCCCCACCAGCGCATCCAATAAGAACCGTCTGGTGTCTGCCGGAGTGCCCCGCCACCATCACCCTGTCCACTCCATTCAATGATGAACCATTCGTAATAGATGATGACATCGCTGAAAACTGCAAAAGATCGGAGGCTCACGTAGTCTCCACCGGATTTCTTCTGGTTTAAATAGAGGATACCGTCTTTCGGGTAGACAAATTTCGGCTGACCCGTCTGCCATTTAGTAGTCAAGTCCAGTTCGCCCTCAAAATCTTCCTGCAACAAGATTTCCGCTGTCGCGTTAAACGTTCCAAAAATGAGTATCGTCAGAATCAAGGCACATCCAATTAGGTGTATCATGCTTTAAACTCCTCTGTTACGATCCATCAGAATTACTGAGACGAGGCGAAATTCACTGACCTAAGTGATGTTAAAGCCAATCAAGGCAGTATAGCAGACAAAATAAAAAACCTCAAGAAAAATGTTTCTATAGACCCACTAAAACAAACTTAGCGTATCTCGATTTCTGTTGCTACTTCTCTCCTAACCTGCTATACTCTGATACCGTATTCTATGCTTGAAATAACGATCTTCTGAATAGCAAGTTTTCGAGGAGAGTTCACAGCCAATGGACCCAGCAATCACAATTGACGACCTTCATAAACATATCGGAAATGCGCGTGAATTGCGAGAATATCTCTCAGCAGACCCGCACCGTCCACGTTATCATCTACTCCCTCCTGATGGGTTTTTCAATGATGCAAACTGCACTATTTATTGGAACGGACGGTATCATGTCTTCTATCTTGGACGAATGCCAAACCCAGAAGCAGATGAGTGGCTGCCAGTGCTCGATCACTCCTCCAGTTGTGATTTGGTGCATTGGATACATCATCCACCGGCGATAAAACCCGCTGTTGACGGATCAATGCCGCGCGGCATATATAGCGGAGACGCTATTGAGAACGCACCGCTTCCAACCTTCATCTATCACGTGCCGAATCAAGGGACCTGCATCGCAACCAGCGAAGACGACGATTTGATTCACTGGACCCCTTCACCAGCAAATCCTGTCATTCCAATACCAGACGAACCACAAGAGTACCACGTTTTTGATCCGTGTGCATGGTATGAAAACGGTACCTACTATGCACTCATAGGCAACAAAAACAGCCGACCGGGATACGAAGGCGACGCGACCAGTCTTTTCCGTTCCGACGACTGTATCCAGTGGGAATACCTCGGTCCCTTCTACACATCTTCGCGACGTTGGACGGATGAGGTTGAAGATTGCGCCTGTCCTGATTTCTTTCCGCTCGGCGATAAATATATGCTTCTGATGCACGGGCACCGTCCTTACGGTATGGCACATTACTACCTCGGACGTTACGAAAATGAACAGTTCTATCCTGAAACACATGGACGTATGAACTGGCAAGGTGGTCAACTCTCTGGACCCGAAACGCTCCTCGACGACAAAGGCAGACGTATCTTTTTCGGTTGGGTTCGTGAAGCTCGTCCGTGGGAAGAATACGGCTGGGCTTCCGTGATGACGTTGCCGCGGGTCTTATCATTAAATGGAGACGGAAACCTCTGTATTGAACCTGTTCCAGAACTCGAAAGGCTGCGTACTAAGCATCACCATCAAAAAACAACCCAACTCAAGGCAGATACGGAGATCCAGATTGAAAATGTAAACGGCGATTGCCTTGAAATACAGGTGGAGATTGATCCGAAGGGTGCTGCGGAATTCGGTGTGAAGGTTCGCCGTTCTCCTGATGGTGAAGAGGAAACCACCATTGTCTATTCACCATCCGATGGATTCCTTAAGATTGACCTCACCAAATCAACTTTGGATGACGAAGTAAAATATTCGCGCCTGACACCACAGGACGAAGACGGCGGAGAACGTTATACAAATTCACAGGAAGCACCCTTCAAACTGGTTGAAGGGGAATCTTTAAAGCTCCATATCTTCTTAGATCGCTCAGTGCTGGAGGTTTTTGTTAACAATCGGTTGTGCCTAACCCAGCGTATCTATCCGACACGAGCGGACAGTCTTGGAGTCTCAATTTTCGCACACGGCGGTGAGGCAATTTTAAACGGTTTAGACGCATGGACGATGACACCAACGGTAGGGTGATCGTAGCAGAGGTTTTGTGTTTGCTTGTTTACCAGTTTTTGCAACGAATAGGAGGTTGTAGTTAAAAAATGAAATCCCAACAACTCCCCAGAATCGGTTTTATTGGACTCGGAAACATGGGTGGACGGATGGCGAAGAATCTTCACAACGCCGGGTATCCGCTCATCGGATATGATATTGATGCCACAAAATGCGCAGCACTCGCTGCGACAGGCGCAACCGAAGGTCAAGATACCGCCGAGGTTATCAAAAATAGCGATGTCATTATGACCAGTTTGCGTTCCTCTGATATTTTTTGTAGCGTCGCAGAACAACACCTAATTCCTAACGCTCGCGATGGTCACGTCTTTATTGATTTAGGGACAACAGAAGTAGAGAAAACACAGGACATTGCGATGGCATTTGCTGAAAGAGGTGCCATGCTGATAGATGCGCCGGTAAGTGGCGGACCGCACGGATCGGAGACAGGAACACTCCGTATCTTTGTCGGTGGCGACGCTGCGGTTGTCGAAGAATGCCGCCCGATTTTGGAAGTGCTCGGGGAACCGAAATATGTGGTATACTGCGGTCCGAGCGGTTCAGGGCAGATCGTTAAAGGCGTGAATCAATTGGCGATGGGACTCGGTGATGCAGCCTTCATGGAGGCAATGGCGTTTGGCGTATGTGCAGGCGTGGACCCAACCGCAATTCGCGAAGCGGTCGGTATGGGTGATGGTTGGCGTGGACAGTTCGATAGGATCGCCAAGCGTATTATTGATGGAGAAGGTGGAACACTCGTCGTCAAATACCCGGAATTGCCCTATTTCCTCGCCGCCGCAGAAGCCTCTATGTTTGAAATCCCATTGACAGAAGCACTCTACGAATTCTGTAAAAAAGGAAATTACGAGATGTTTGACAATATGAACCGTCCCTCGCGTTCATTTTGGAGAACATTGATAAAGGACGCAGACGCTGAACAGGATTAGCCTGCCTCAAAAACCTTCGACATTTCGACCTGTAATAACGTTAAAAGTTCTTTCTTCAAGCGAATAAGGGAGGCATCCGTGATGTTCCGAGGACGGGACAACGGAACAGGGAGTTCTGCTTTTAGCGTTGCAGGTCTGGCTGTCAGTATGTAGATTTTATCAGCAAGTAGAAGTGCCTCCTCAACATCGTGCGTGATGAGCAAAACGGTCTGTCGGCTCTCTGACCAGATGTCGAGCAGGATAGACTGCATGACGGTGCGAGTCATTGCATCCAGGGCGCCGAAGGGTTCATCTAAAAGCAGAATTTCCTTCCGAAATAGGAGGGTCCGAACGAGCGCGACACGTTGTCGCATGCCTCCCGAAAGCTGCATCGGGTAACTATGTTCAAATCCGCTCAATCCGAGTTGTACTAAACGCTGTTGTGCCTCTATCTCCGCGGTATTCAGGGGTTCGTCGTGAATTTCTGGACCGATGAGTACATTCCTGAGAACTGTCCGCCACGGTAAAAGGAGATCCTTCTGCTGCATGTAGGCGAAATCCCCTGTGTTGCCGTAGATGCGCTCGCCGTTGAGATAAATTTCTCCAGTGTCTGGTACAAGTAGTCCTGAAACAATATTAAAAATCGTGCTTTTGCCACACCCAGAGGGACCCAATAAAGCGACGAACTGCCCATCATCAACAGTGAGGTCTAAACCCTCAAGGACTCGTAATGGGTCGCCTTTCTGAGTAAAGGTTTGTGTTAAATTCTTTACCTCTAATTTTCCCATAAGCCTACAACAATTTTATTTTAACGTCGGGCGGTACGCTGACGGAAAAATTGAATAAGCGGTTTCACGTACGGTTCATCTGTTCTGATGTGAATAGAATCCACTTGATTTGCCCGGAAAATCTGTCGACGTTCTGCCTCGGCACGATGATTAAGTTCTGTATAGAGATGCCGTGCTTCCTCGGAGCGTGTATCAATAACGACCGTCTCTCCGTTCTCCGAGTCTTCCAGTTCTATGAGTCCGACATCCGGCAATTCCACCTCGCGCCTGTCCTGTAGGGTAATAGCAATAAGCGAATGCCGTTTACTGCTTAAGCGTAACTGCTTTTCATACCCTGTATCTTTGAAATCTGAGATGAGAAACACAACACTATGCGGCTTGAGCACCTGATCGACGAACGCTAACGCCGTTTCAATGTTCGTCCCGGGTTGTTTCGGTTGAAAATGGAGGATATCCCGAACGACGCGTAAGACGTGTCTTTTTCCCTTACGTGGCGCGACGAAATGCTCAACGGTGTCCGTAAAGCAGATAAGTCCGACTCTGTCGTTATTTTTGATAGCAGAAAAGGCGAGGAGTGCTGCAATCTCGGCAGCGATTTCCGCCTTCGTCTCAGCGATACTGCCGAAACTGGTCGAGGCACTCATATCCACAACCAACATTATCACGAGTTCACGTTCTTCGACGTACTTCTTGATATAAGCCTGCCCCATGCGTGCGGTGACATTCCAATCGATGGTGCGGATTTCATCGCCTACCTGATACTCCCGCACCTCATCGAAGGTAATTCCCTGTCCTTTGAAGACGCTTTCATACTCCCCAGCAAAGACAGTGTTAACGAGTCGATTGGTAAATATTTCAATACGTTGGATTTTTTTCAGTATCTCTTTTTCGTTCATAAGTCCTATTTCGTATGAGGAAAAGTGCTTGCTTAACTCACTGAACGCTATTATACTATCAGATTAGAGAAGGGAAATCAACGCCTTTTTTGGCTATAACAAAGCCATCCAATTTTCGATTCTCTATGTCTCTGAAACTGTAAGCGGCTTCCACAGAGTATGTAATCTTACGTGCCCCTATAGACTTAATCAGAAAACGATAATCTGACCAAGGGTCGGGTCATAGAAACGTTATAGTTAAAAATATGCAGAACATTTTTTTAGATAACTCCGCAATTGAAATCCATCGTGACATTCAAACGGGGAATATTCGTCATGTTGTCTTCGATTTTGATGGAACAATCTCTCTCATCCGAGACGGTTGGCAGAATGTGATGGTTCCGATGATGGTTGAATGTCTTCAAACAGAGACGGATACCACTGAGACGCAGGAACAACTCGAGACAATCGTCGTTGGCTTTGTGGACAGATTGACTGGCAAACAGACAATCTATCAAATGATGCAACTCAGCGAGGAGGTCGAGAAACGCGGTGGGACACCGAAAGAACCACTTGCGTATAAAGACGAATATAACCGTCGATTGTTGCCTGTCGTCGAGGAACGGATTGCCGGACTTGCAGCGGGAACACTGTCTGCTGATCCGCTCCGCGTGCCGATGTCACTCGAATTTCTCCAAAGCCTTCGTGAGATGCGGATAAGTTGCTATCTCGCCAGCGGTACGGATGTCGAATTTGTCAAAAATGAGGCATCACTCCTCGGTGTTGCAGAATACTTTGACGGTGGGATTTTCGGCGCATTACGGGAATATCAGAAGTTTTCCAAAGCCATGGTCATCCAAAAAATCATCACGGATTTTAAACTCAATGGAAGCGAATTGCTAATTGTTGGGGACGGCTATGTGGAAATCGAAAACGCCAAAGAGGTTGGAGCAATCGCTGTGGGTGTCGCGTCTGTGGAAGGCAATATATACAATATGAACGCCGATAAGCGGGAACGTCTGATTCGTGCTGGCGCGGACATTATTATCCCTGATTTCCGCGAAGGCACGCAGTTGATAAACTATCTGTTCAATCTGTAGAGTTTATTTCACGGAATTTTTGTGCCCCAAATTGTCGGGTTACGGAACGCCAGACACAATCTTACCTAATTTTTTGCAATAAACCCGAAGAGGATGTATAATTGGAAGTGAAGGTAGAATGAAGTATAGACAGATTGTTAAAATGATTCAAGATGACGGATGGTACCTGGACCGGACGCGAGGCAGTCATAAACAGTTTAAACATCCAGCAAAACCCGGAATCGTGACAATCGCAGGAAAGCCGAACGAAGATGTCTCCAAGGGAACACTCAATAATATTCTAAGGCAAGCGGATCTTAAGAATTGACGGGAAAGTTTTATGAAATATGTTGTCATTTTTGAAAAATGTGGAAACAACCATGGTGCCTATGTCCCCGACCTTCCAGGATGCGCCGTTGTCGGTGAGACAATGGAAGAAGTACGGAAATTGATCGCTGAAGCGATTGATTTTCATATCGAAGGACTACAAGAAGCTGGTTATGATGTTCCATTGCCATCGTTTACGTTATCCGTTCAAACCCAGCAAGATGTGTCATCCGAATTAATCGAGGCGCGGATTTAGTGGCGGGAACGGGACGCTTAACACTGTGGTGGAAAAACAGTATTCAGCTTGTGGCCCCCTATACGCAATGGAGAACACTATGCCAAACTACGCGAAAGCGTCCGTTCATCCTTCAGAACTACGCGAAAGCCAAGACGACCAAACGGGCGCGCATATCTATCAACTCACAAACGATACCTCTATCAACCATAACCTCTACTTCCTGACATCTTCGTTCACTCCCGACCAAGGACATCTCATTTTTACCTCCTACCGTTCAGGAACACCCAACTTTTTCAAACTGGAATTTCCCAGTGGGGACATTGTGCAGTTGACCGATGCCGATGACATTCACGGTTACTCCGGTGTGATTTCCAAAGACGGCACCGAACTCTTTTACACGCAAGCAGACGCCATCAAAGCGATCCACCTCGATGCCCTCGAAGAACGTGTGCTTTCAGAATTCCCCGGTGGAGGTCTCGGCGAGTGCAGCGTCAGCGCAGACGAACGGTATATCGTGACAGCGATGAAGCGCGACGACAAATCGCATATCACCGTAACCGCTACCGATGGCAGTGGCGGCGAGGTTATCTACACCTCCCCAGATCAGACGATTATCCATCCGCAGTTTCATCCGAAACACCCCGACCTCATCGCGTATTCCGGCGACCCGGCACCCCGAATGTGGACCATCAAACGGGACGGCACAGAAAACCGGTCACTCTATCAACACGATAATAACGAGTTCCTCGTCCACGAAACCTTCCTCGGTGCACTCGATGAACTCATCGTGACGCATTGGCCCTATGCACTTCGACGGATGTCTTTGGAAACCCTACAGATGCAGACGATTGCCGATTTCAACGCGTGGCACATCGCCAGTAATCGCGACGGAACGAAGGTATTGTGCGACACCGTTCACCCCGATATCGGTTTGCGACTTGTTGATGTGGAGACAGGTGAACATACACCGATCTGTTATCCACAAAGCTCATCCAGCGGGAGCCAGTGGGAAACTGCTCGTTATGCGCTCGCTGAGGATTGGGCAGCGGCACAACAATCAGGCGATCGGGAGAAGGCTCTCAGTTGGATGGAGATGAAGGTGGATACGGTTTACGGACCGCAATGGACGCATCCACATCCCTCGTTCAGTCCTGATGAAACGGCTGTTGTGTATACATCGGATGTTTCCGGACATTCACAGGTTTATGTTGCTGTGATTCCATCAGTCTGATTATGGACTGTGAGGTAATCCGTGTGTCTGCTTATTTCTGAGAGGTGCCTAATCTTGAATTTCATTATGATACCGACTTCACGCCCCATCATACAGGAAAAATTATGAAAAGATTTACACACTACTTATGTTTTTTATTGAGCTTCTGTATCATCTGTGGTGCTGCATCAGCACAGGAAAATTGGATGCCGGATCCGAATTTACGGCGAGTTGTGGGTGAGAAACTCCGTTCACACCGGTTCACACAACCCGACATGCTACGGTTAAGGGATTTGGTTGCATTCAGTCAAGGCATCGCTAATCTGACAGGTTTAGAGCATGCCACGAATCTGGTGTTTCTCGATTTAGGGGGCAACCGGATCACGGACATCCGCCCACTCGCAGGACTCACACGGTTGGAAACATTGAGACTCTGGCATAATCGCATCACTGATATTTCGCCACTTGCAGGACTGAAGCGTTTGAAGGAGATAGGGCTAAACGACAATCAGATAGAAGATTTCACGCCACTTTTGGAACTCACAGACTTGGAAACGCTACAAGTTAAAGACAACCCCGGTGATGTTACACCAATTTTGGCGTTGAATCCTGTGGATTTAGAGATATGTGATGTGCCGGGTTACCCAATTGCGCCGCGTATCCAGGACCGCGACTATCCTTCCGTGTTCGCAGCGTGGATGAACATCATTAACATACCCACCTTATCACATGAGCAACGTTTGGCACGCCATGATTTGTATTTCTGTTGTCCCCTATTTGGGTTAAGTTTTATGAATACCGAACATAGTGTTGAATTAGTCGGAAATATTGAAGATGCAATAAGACAACGCAAAGCACTTGAATCTGAAAATCCGAATATGGTTCTGCTTGTGCCAGTGAAATATTTTACCGGTTTGAATTCTGATGCATATCCGGAAGATTCTCCGCTGTGGCTCCGGGATAAGAACGGAAATCGTGTGATTGAGTCGGGTTGGGGTGAAGCATTATTAGATTTTACCAAGCCTGAAGTTCAAGAGTATGCGATCCAACAAGCGATTGCTGTTTCCAAGTGTGGACTTTTTGATGGTATATTTTTAGATCACTGGAACGAGGACCCCAGACTTGGGGGGTATCAGAATTTGGAAGCAGAACACACCGCACGAGACAGAATTCTGCAAGGCATTCGTGCTGAGGTCGGCGACAACTTTTTGATAATGGTGAACGCCAACCGCAGTAAAATCCCGCGGTGGTCGCGTTACATCAATGGCACGTTCATGGAGACTGGTGGGGACTTACTTACAGGTAAACCGGGGTATGACGCGTGGGGGTATACCTATACGGGACTCCAAGAGATTGAAAGCACATTACGTTGGGCGGAAGGACATTTCCGTGAACCCCGCATCAACGGTTTGGAAGGATGGGGTGTGATGCGTGAGTTGCCCGATAGTCCGACCAACCTTAGTTGGATGCGCATTTTTACGACAATGAGTCTTACACACTCTGATGGCTATGTGCTTTACACCATTGGAAGCGCAACTCTTCACCACGAACATCCATGGGACAATGAATTTCTGGCACAAACGTATGGTCATGCCAATCAAATACCTCACGTCCATGATCATGACCATTATTGGTATGACTTCTGGGATGCTGACTTGGGTCAACCTATTGGCGAAAAAGCACAACGCTACGAAAACCGAGATGGCTTATTTATCCGGGAGTTCACCAATGGTTGGGCAGTCTATAACCGGAGCGGAAAAGCGCAGGAGATTCGCCTATCAGAACAGGCAACTGGTGCGGAAAGTGGACTGCGAAATACAATCCATACTATCCCCGATTTAGATGGCGAGATATATTTAAAAACCGTTGGGCAAATCACACCCGGAAAATACCCGCCCCTCTATTGGATAGACGCGAAAACAGACACACTCTATCGTCTTGTCGGTGATAAAGTGGAAAATCTTGTGCCAAGGATCCAGAACGCAACAAGTCTCGCCGTAGATACAGCCGGTGAAAGACTCTATTGGACAGAAAAAACAAGCGACCGAACCGGGAAAATCCAACGCGCCAGCCTTGACGGCACAAACGTCCAACTCGTTAGAGCGTTGACAAGCACACCTCTCGACATCGCGCTTGATACTGCAAGCGGTAAACTTTACTTGAGCAATGCCTGGGGGAAAATTCAACGGATGAGCCTCGACGGTTCCAATTTTCAATCTAACTTCATTACAGACTTGGAGGCTCCGCAGAACCTCGTCTTAGATACAACAGGCGGCCAACTCTATTGGACGGAACAAACCGGTCAGACAACTGGAAAGGTTCAGCGTGCCAATCTTGATGGCTCAAATGTGCAATTAGTGAAAGGACTGACGAGTGCGCCGCGCGGCATGGACTTTGATAGTACACACAGAAAACTTTACGTGACCAACGCTTTCGGAAAGCTCCAACGAATGGATCTTGATGGTTCCAGTTTTCAGCCGAATTTCATCACAGGTTTGGTATCTCCCGGAAAAGTCGCAGTGGATGTCGTAGGGGGAAAAGTCTATTGGACGGAGAAGGACAAACTGCGGCGTGCCAACCTCAACGGTGAGAACATTCAAGATGTCATTACAGGGTTAGGTGAACTTACTAACATGGGCTTAGGGATTGATTCTATGGGAGAGATAGGTGTTGCCGCTGCGCCTATGATAACGCCGGTTGTTGAACAAACGCAGCTGCTTGCGAACTATCCGAATCCGTTCAATCCAGAGACATGGATACCTTACCAATTAGCGACCAACGCCAATGTGGAAATCCATATTTATAATATACACGGTGTCCTGGTTCGCCGCCTTGAACTCGGACATCAACTCGCTGGCACTTACACGAATAGAGGGCGTGCAGCATATTGGGATGGTAGGAACGATGTCGGTGAACGTGTTGCCAGCGGTATCTATTTCTACCAACTCCAAGCCGATAATCTTTCGCTCTTACGGAAGATGCTTATCCTAAAATAATATCAAATGACCATAGGATAACTGGGATGCTAATGTTTATTAGCTCCACAACCTATCGTGGGAACGTTCAGAATCCCATTCTGTCGTCGGCGCGAAGTAGTCTGTTTCCTCTGCGTGCAGATGTTCGCGGATGACCTCTTCGTTAAGGTCTATGCCTAACCCTGGGGTTTCGGGAACATTGATATAACCGTTTTCAATGATCGGATTCGGCAAACCTGTTACCATCTCATCCCACCACGGATTGTCGACAGAGTGATTTTCTAAGACCATAAAATTCGATGTCGCTGCGGCACAGTGGACGCTCGCCATTGCACAGACGGGCGTGCCTGCCATGTGGAGTGCCATCGCAATGCCGTGATCTTCCGCCAAATCGCCGATCTTCTTGGTCTCTAAAATTCCGCCCGATGTCGCAATATCCGGATGCGCTACAGCGATTCCTCGACTCTCAAACAGCGGCATGAAGTCCTCTTTACAGTAGATGTCCTCGCCTGTGCAGATAGGCGTCGCACACGAATTCGAGAGACGCACATACTGGTCGGTATATTGCCACGGTACCATATCCTCTAACCACGCGAGATTGTATTTTTCCAATGCCTTCGCGATGCGGATACAGTCCTCGATACCAATATGTCCAAAGTGATCTACCGAGAGTGGTATCTCATAACCGATAATGCCACGAACAGTTTCTACGTATTCGCACAATATACTGATGCCTTTTTCGGTCAGGCGGATGCCCGTAAACGGATGCATCAGGTTAGAGGTTTCTAAATTTCCCGCAGGTGCAGAAATTGTGCCGGGAGTCCCGCGAAGCAGCCCAACGCCAATGTCCATTTTCAGGAATGTGAACCCTCTGTCAATGCGTTCTTGGAGTATTTTACCCATCTCTTCGGGGTCTCTGAGGGAAGGGGTATCGCTATAGCATCGGATTTTGTCTCGGAATTTGCCACCAGCGAGTTGATAGCACGGCACGCCGTAAGCCTTCCCAGCCAGATCCATCAGTGCCATCTCAATCCCGCAGATACCACCGCCTTGCCGAGCGTGGTGACCGAATTGCTTAATCTGTCGAAAGATTTTATCAACGTTACATGGATTTTCGCCGATAATACGGCTTTTGAGCATCAGGGCATACGTCGGACTCGCACCATCGCGGACTTCACCTAGACCGTGAATACCTTGATTTGTGTCGAGTTTCAAGATGGGACCACCTGTTTGGGTTCGGACGATGCGCATGTCCGTGATTTTTAGTGCTGAAGGCTGAGAAGCGGTATTGACATTCGATAATATCTGTTCCATTTATTCTTCCTTTTCCGATATGATGTTTAGCGCGGTATCCAGTATTGTCAAATGAAGTGCTGCGCGTTGTTCAAGGTGCCAGACTGTTGGTGTCTCAGGAATGATAACATGCTCACTATGAAAATGCAATAGGTAAGGTGCCAAGCCTTGCGTTCCCCACGAAGCAGCAATTTTGTAAACACCTTCAGCAAGGTCAGGGGCATCTTCACCTGGATCCTCGGGATCTATTGGACCAATTGCTTTGGCAACTGTGGCGAGTTTAGGAGCTATATATTTCTCGTCCCGTTTGCCCTCGTATAGGTAAAACCCGGTCGCATCGTAGTCTTCGTGGAAATCTATCGCCAGTGAGAACTGCGTTTGACCTAAGGCTTTTTTGACGATGGCGACTTCGGCAACACCTTCCGTTTCAAAAGCGCGGTTAATGTCTATATCGTCAAGCGTCTCACGCGTATTGTGAACATAACCGTAGGGGTTGATGCACGGGATAACTAAAAACGAGAAGTTTTTTAGGAGTGCGGTGTTATCACGCTCAAGGAACTGTAAAACTGCCTCAACACCAGCGGGTTCGTCGCCGTGCATACCACCAGTGATAAAAACTCGCTGCGGCGTATGTGCGGACGACGCTAAATGAATTTGATGTATCGGGTAGTTGTGGACAGTGTCGAGTCGTTTTATTGGTACATTTAAGTTTTTTAAGCGTTTGGTAACTTCAGCGTAATCGCGCAAATTTCGGAACTCCTCAATAAAATTAACAAAAGATATACGCATAGCATATCGCAAAACGGAATGTAAAGTAAAGACAAATTGCTCGCTAATCACTCACAATTTGGTATTCAATTGATTTTTCAGAACCATTTTATGTTTGACATTTATGAGTTTTTCTGATAGAATTTTGCTAAACTTTCACCTCAAAGGACACCAAAGATGCCGACCGAAGCGGAACTTTACGACACCGCGCTCACCCATTTTGCTGAAAACGACCTCGAAGCGGCTGTTAATGTTTTTAAAGAATTGATTGAAACTTACCCAGACTACATCGAAGGATTTCTTGGGCTGGGACACGCCTATGAACGGATGAGTCTATACGATGAAGCCATTGAAGCGATCCAGAAGGCGATAGAAATCAACCCGAAGGATCCACTTGTATACACCAGTCTATCTATGTGTTACCAACGAAAAGGGATGATCCAAGAAGCAGAAGATGCGATGGCAAAGTCGCAGCAGTTGCAGATGGAGGCATCCAATTCATCTACCTAATCTCTTACTGTTGAGGTTTTCCTATGCCAAATGCTACTTTACTTGATCCAACCTCTCAAGGCGATGCGTCAGCGAAATTTCTTGCACCGCGGCTTGATAGTTTTGATGGAAAAGTGATGGGCTTACTGAACATCACGAAAAACGGCAGTGATGTTTTCCTCGATCGCATTGCTGAATTAATGCAGGAACGTTTCGATCTTGCTGAAGTGGTTCATGTCAAAAAACCGACGTTTTCGCGTCCCGCGCCAGCAGAATTGCTCGTCGAGCTGGCAGAGCAGGCAGATTTCGTCATTGAAGGACTTGCCGACTGAGGGTCTTGTATATCGTGCAGTATGCACGATGGAAGTGCTTTAGAGGAACGCGGCGTCCCAAGCGTCGCAGTTTGTACGGAAGTTTTCTTCGCGGCAGGCAAGGTACAAGCGCGTGTGCTGGGTCATAGTGATTTGGAACCGCTCACCGTTCCCCATCCGATCCAGAGTCTGACACATGATCAAATTCGGGAGCGTGCAGAGGGGGCCGTGGAAGAAATTGTTGCACGGTTGACAAAGAATGGTGAATAAGTCGTAATTTGCGTAAAACTGAAAAACGCCGTAAGGTATAGTTTGTTCCGGCACAAGGGAGTGTGCCTACTACTATATTCTATGGCGTTTTAGATGTTAAACAGCAGTGTCATTGACTCGCCTGGCTGTAAATCTTGCCACTTCTGTAACAGGGCTTGCAGTTTCTGCTGCATAGTCTCAAGCTGTGCATCTGTGATCTTCACTGGTAGTAGTGCTCCGTAGTCGCGAAGCAGTTCGCAACGGTCTGCATTCCCTCTTAAACTCTCCAACAAATCTGTCTGTAAGAGTCCGACAATTACCTCAGTGTTTATTGCTTCTTCGGGAATTTCAAAAGGGCGTTCCGCTTTAGGTTGGTTGAAATCGGGGATGTCGTATCCTTTTGCTACGAGACCCAAAAAAGCATTTTCAAACCCGAGTGTCGTTTCGACAACGTAGTGTGCCAAATCCTGAAGCGCAAACTCGCGATGAAGATATGTCCACGTCACACTACCGTCGTCCCGAATACAAGTGAGCGTGTCGGGTTTGTGTTTTGACCGGTTTTTCCCTTTTTTGAAACGGATAACCATCTGCCCTAACTACCTATCAATCCCTATTTGGAAAGTTTCAACCGTCCCCACGTCGTCGCGAGTTTACCATGTGCTTCGACATTCAAAGTGTTCACGGTCAAGTTGTTAATCTCTTTCTCGTCGAGAACGGTGTTGTAGATTCTCGCGTCTTCCACGCGAGCGACGACCCAGCCGTAGGCAGTGCCACCGATGAGGGCACGTGGACCGAACAGTGCTTCCACATCGCCAGCTTCCCAAGAAACAATCGGTCCCATCGTATAATCACCGATGGCATCACCGTTTCGGTATATCATGATCTTCGCGTTTCCGCCATCACCTTCATACGAAATCGCCAGTTGGATCAGTTTCCCCGTCTCTTTCTCCTCAAAACCTGGGTTTGCATCCTGTGTACGTCTAAAGAAGCTGCTACCAGCCATCCACCGTTTCGGTTGGCGTTCCGCATAGACAATCGCGTCAAAGGTGTCACCGCTGCTTTTATTGACCGCCAGTGTGGCACCTCTTGTGATGTTCAAATCGTCTAAATAGATCCACGTTACCAATGTTTTGTCGGGACCGATGTCAGGTCCTTTGTAGCCTGTGGTCATTGCCCATTCATTATTGCCAATGTACAGTTTTCCGTCCTTCACATCGGCATCCAAGAGATCAATATCGCCAAAGTGCCCCGTCAGGTCCTCCAATTCGACACCTGCCTCAAAGGTCCAATGCCCAATGAGATCTTCCTTTTTTTCTCCCTGTCCCAACGCTGGCATTACTAAATTTCCGAGCAGAAGTAGCACAGAACAGCTCAATGCGAAATAACGTCCGAAGTGTATCATTGTTGTATCCTCCGTTGTTGATTCTGGTTGAGAATTGCAAGGTTATTGTGCAGTTAATGCAAGACACGAGGACAGGACCCCGCTCCCTAATTTATGAAGTGGAAATGGCAGGGCTTCGATGCCTCGCCATAAGGTTATCCAGCAATTAGGTTACTGGATAAAGAGAAATGCTCTCGATGAGATGAGTGCCCATAGGAGATCCTCAGATCCTGAGCGGTGCTCTGGGCTCTCAGCGATATATGCTTCAGCTGTTTCAAGCTCCGCATCCGTCGGGAATCGGTTTAACGTGCTGAGGTACAACTCGGTGATAAGTTTTTGATCGTCAAGCTCCGCCTGGAGCAAACGACTGAGCGATCCAGTGGGACTCTTCAATTTTTTATGGACATAATTGGAATTAATCATGTGGAGTGCTTGGGCAAGTGTCGGTTCTAATTTCGGGTCCAAATCGCCAAGAAATTCACGAGAAGAGCGTCCATAGAGCGACAAGAAACGAGAACTCACTGGCAGCGGTAATTCCACGGAACGCGTCCCAATTGGATAACGCCCATACTTTTCTCTGGTACCGGTAACGTCGTTTAAAACATCTAACAACACCTGTGCCACCATTGGTCGAGGATAGAAGCGCGAGAAAAACCGGTCGTCCAGCTGATTCGTTTCATTCGGCTCTGCGGAGAGTTGATATGTGCGCGAATTGAGAATTCGTTTAATGATATATTTCGTATCGAACCCGCTTTGAACAAAATCAGTTGCCAATGCATCTAAAAGTCCTTCAACGCTTGGCGGAGTCGTCGCACGCATATCGTCAACCGGATCGACGATACCTCTTCCGAAATACTGGCTCCAGATACGATTTACAGTTGCCTTCGCGAAGTATGGATTTGTCGAGGAGGTCATCCAGTCTGCCAGTACTTGCAGCACGTCGCCTTGATAATTCGGAGTAAGCGACTCACCACCAAGAAAAGTCGGCAGTGCTACTTCGCCGCGGTTACCTTGCACAGATTGGTTGATAACGCGCCCAGTCGGATTATAGTAGATAACCTGTTCGTTGTAAAGTTCGCCGCCGCGGACGCCTACCTTTCCAGTGAAGGCGGCAAAATTCCAATAGTCGTCAGTCGTCCACTGGTCAAATGGATGCTTATGACATCTCGCACAACTCAGACGGATGCCGAGAAACACTTGTGCGGTCGTCTCTGCTCTACCTGCTGGTTGTTGCTCGATACGATAGTAGTTCGTAGGTCCATGCTGATAAGTGCTACCCCGTGCGGTGATGAGTTCTCGGACGACTTCGTCGTAAGGTCTGTTTTCCGCGACAGCCTCACGTACCCACTCGTGAAAGAGCGTTGCGCCGCGCTCACCGAACGCACCGTTCCCTAATCTACGGGGATGGATGCGCAACATATCGGCTAATTTTAACGTTCGCAGATCTATCCATTCCTGCATGTCAAGAAGCGTATCAATGAGGTTTGCACGTTTGTCGGGATTCGTATCCGTAAGGAACGCTTTCACCTCCTCAGGCGTTGGAAGCCGACCGATAGTGTCTAAATAGACTCGACGCATAAACGTTCCATCGGATGTCAATGCAGAGGGACGGACATTCAATTTCTCGAGTTTTGCAAAGACAAACTCATCAATAAAGTTGTTGGGTGTAAATTTCTCGCTCTGTGGCACAGCAGCGGATTTTGCCCGCGGGATTGTTACAAACGACGCAGTGACAACACCTAAGAATCGGGCAATAACGGCAGTTCCTCCCCAACGAACGCTCGTCACCTCGCCAGTAGGAGATACTTCAGCGACAGGTGCGTCCTTGGATTCATAAACGGCTTTTTCGGTTACATCTTCAACGGATCCGTCAGAAAAATAGGCAAAGACTTTCAATTGCGCAGTCTCTCCGACATCAGAGAGAACGAAAGAACTCGGCTGGACTGCGAGTTTTCTGAGGCGTGGCTCGTCATCAGAAAAAGGAGCCCCGTCTTCGATCCAGCGGAGAATTGTTAACGCTTCATCTGAACTGGGGTCAAATCGTAAACCACCCTCATGTGCTGTCTGTCCGGTGGGTTTGAGAAAAAAGAGGCTCTGATCTGGTTCAAGCAGGTTGAGGCGTCTGCCTCGACCGTTGTGGACGATCGGTTCATAATCCGATTCTGGGTTCAAGGTTAACAAAGAGAGATTTAACCCACCCTGTCCGCCAAATTTTCCGTGGCACATACCGGCTGAACACCCATGCTTATCAAGTATAGGTGCGACATCTTTCAAAAACCTAACAGCAGGTTTCCCCTTGCCAGTAACGGGTGGGGGCTCCGGTTCGTCAGCTTCACCGGTTTTAGAAGGTGAAGTGGTGGACACAGGATTCACACTATCCGTTGTATTCGCCTGTGCTGTGAACGGTATTGTGAACAAAAACGCGACAGCGAGTATAGCAAATCGACGGATTAAGTGTGAGATAGATTGACCTCGCTCTGTGTTTCTGAATATGCGTTTCATGTGAATACCTCTGTAAAAACTTCGGTTACATGTTCTACAAATAGAAACTCAACACCGGCTTGAATGTCTTTGGGGACTTCAATAAAGTGTTTTTTGTTGCCTTCTGGCATGATGACTTTCTTGATGCCTGCTTGCTTCGCTGCAAGGATTTTTTCCTTCACACCACCGATAGGTAACACCCTTCCTCTCAGAGTAAGTTCACCTGTCATAGCGATTTCAGGACTGATTTGTTGCTGTGTGGCAATTGAAGCGAGTGCCGTCGCAATTGTAATGCCAGCTGAAGGACCATCCTTAGGAATTGCTCCGGCTGGGACATGAATATGGATGTCGTTCTCTAAAATACCCGGATCGAACTTGAGCTCTTTAGCCTGAGATTTGACGTAACTGAGGGCTGCTTGTGCGGATTCCTGCATGACCTCGCCGATCTGACCAGTAATACGAAGTTCCGTACGGGTATTTACCTTCTTGGTAGACGCTACCTCAATGAAAAGGATTTCACCGCCCGCAGGTGTCACAGATAATCCGGTCGCAACGCCGACATCGGCTTTACGACTCGCTATTTCAGAATCGAACTTCGCGGGTCCCAAATAACCTTGGATGTCCTTCGTCGCGATGGTTGTCGGGTCGGTATTCCCTTCGGCAACACGACGTGCGACTTTTCGGCAGACGGTGCCGAGTTCGCGCTCTAAATTTCGCACACCCGCCTCGCGAGTATACTCACTGATTACTTTGTCAATTGCGGTATCCTTGATCTTAATCAATTCATCGTCCAATCCATTCTCAGTCAATTGACGCGGTATCAGATACTGCTTAGCAATAATTTGCTTCTCATTGGCGGTATAACCGGGAAGTTCTATGGTCTCCATCCGGTCACGTAAAGGCGGTGGAATGGTGTGGAGTTGATTTGCTGTTGTGACAAACATCACCTTTGAAAGATCAAACGGGACATCAAGGTAGTTGTCCGTAAATGAATGATTCTGTTCGGGATCAAGGACTTCCAGAAGTGCGGAAGCAGGATCACCCCGAAAATCAGAACCGAGTTTGTCAATCTCATCAAGCATAAAGACAGGATTGTTCGACTCAGCTTGTCGGAGTCCTTTGACGATTCGCCCGGGCATCGAACCGATGTAAGTGCGTCGATGTCCACGGATTTCGGCTTCATCGTGCATACCACCTAACGAGATACGTACAAATTTTCGGTTCATCGAGCGTGCAATAGACCTACCGAGGGAAGTTTTTCCGACACCGGGTGGCCCGACAAAACAGAAAATGGGTCCCTTCATATCGGTTTTGAGCATGCGGACAGCAAGATACTCCAAAATTCGCTCTTTGACTTTTTCCAAATCGTAGTGATCTGCATCAAGGATCTCTTGTGCCGCGCTGAGATCTAAAGCATCTTCTGTGCTGACACTCCATGGAAGATTTAACAACCAATCCAGATAGTTTCGAGAAACAGTTGATTCAGGTGAGAAAGACTGCATTTTAGAAAGTCGTTTCAGTTCTTTTTCTGCTGCTTGTTTTGCTTTATCGGGCATTTCAATTTCTTGTAGTTGCTCCCGCATCTCATCAATTTCAAGTCCGAGGTCATCCGATTCACCAAGTTCGGTCTGAATCGCTTTGAGTTGTTCCCTGAGATAGTATTCACGCTGTCCTTTGTTAATGACGGCTTGCGCATTATTTTGGATTTTGCTTTCTAATTCATGGAGATCGAGCTCTTTAGCGAGTATGACGGCGAGTGTATTCAACCGTTCAGGGATAGATACCGCCTCCAAAATGCGCTGTTTGTCGTGCGGCTTTAAATCTAACATAGCAGCGATGTAATCGGCGAGACGACCCGGTTCATCAATCATTGTCTTGGTTAGACTGCCGTATTCCTCTTGGTAACGCGTTGACATTTGCACAATGCGCTGAAACATCTCATCGTTGCTGCGGACGAGTGCCTCCACCTCCAAGTCCATTTCTGGATTACCAACAGGATCCTCATTATCACTACTTATAACATTAACCCGAACCTTGACGAAAGGTTCGGTGTGCAAAATCTCCTCGATTTGGACACGTTCGCGTCCATGCGCAAGAAACAGCACGTCCTCATCGTCAGTTTTGTATCGAAGGATATGTATCAAACTCCCGATTGGACTGAGGTTACTCTTTTTAAGATTTTTTATATCCTCTTTAGAGAGGTCCTTTTTCGGGCGAAATATGCAAAGCACTCTCTCATTCTTCATAGCGTGTTCAACCGCCGCAGTTGCCATTTTTCCGGAGAGTGCGACGTGATGCGGTGGGAATGGTGGCACCGGTGGCATATACGGAAAGACGACAAGGTCGTCTAAGGGGAGGAGTGGGAGTTCCTGTACAAGTTCTTCTTCAGTGGTATCCGTATCTCTGTTTTCCTCTTTTCTCTCTTTGGTTTCCATGTTTCTTTCTCCTTTCTAAAATAGGCGTATTGTTACGTATGAATTTATTATACCTAAATCAATTCCAATGAGTTTGCTGATTTTTGATTTGTCTTCTTTGTATGAATAGTTTCGCGGTAGGCACATCGCAGTCGCAATGTGCCCATCGATAAAATAAAGAAATCCCTTCTGTGCTTCGCCACCACTGTCCTTCTACTTCAGAAGTAGGTCTGCAACAACTTCCTAATCACCGAATAGTATGCAATATCTATGCCAATAGCAATCGCTTGAAATAACGGGAATTCCCACTGAATGTCTGCCAAACTGGCACAGTCTTAAAAGGGCTGTGATTTCATAGGTCAATTTGACCCCTTGATAAGGAACAGATAGGGAAGCATAGTCGGAGACACATCAGGGCCAGAACTGATATAGCGTGGTGTTCGCAAGAATGCTACCGATGCTCCATAAACTTCCACTTATGTAGTCCCCGAGGGCAAGTCCGAGAAAGAACGGCACCATACGCCTGTAGGCTTTGAGTCCTCCTTGATGCAATACAATCGCCTTTGCCACCCATGCCACAAAGAGGCAACTCCAGAGGTTGTACATGCCCCAACTGTTTGCCATAGCATAGCCGAGTGGGTGCAGGGGCCACCAGAGAAAACGGGTTCGCAATAGCATGAGTCCGAGAGCGACACCCGCACCGCCTCCCATAAAAGCGAGGGCGGGGATATCCGTGCCTTGTGGATAATTTAACCAGTTTTCAAGTTGTCGATACACACCCCTGCCGAACCCTAATGCCCAGGGACCGTAATAGCCTGTTTCTGCTCCATGTCTGTAGTAACTGTCCAAGAGTAGCCAGAATATAACGATTGCACCGATGAGGGTTGCGATGAGAATTGCAGCGGCGGTATGCTGTGGACGGATATGTCGTCGCTCTGAAATTTTCAACGCTTCCAATTCTTGGGGCATCGGGTGTGCCCGATATGCTCGATTAAAGAACATGTACAACGAAAAAACCGTTTTTGTACTCGTCGTCAAGCGCTGAGTGCCGAACGCTGTCACGATTAATCCGTGTGGATCGACTCTGTGCAAATCGTGGACTAAGAATCCTAATTCCGCCCGAAGTCGGGCAATCATCGTCGCGAGCAAAAAGTAAAGCCCGAAAAAGATCGGAATTACCCAAAGAGACATGCCCGCTTTATAGGAGAACACAGTCAAAAACAGCATCCCGCTCACAATGCCGATGAAAGCAACGTGATAAGGCATCGGCTCACGCTGCATATCCATCGCGGATGTGCCTCGGAATCCATCTAAGATCCCAGTGAAAATCCGTTTGATGTGCGTTCTTCCAACCCATCCAGCGGTCCCGAGAAGGACCATATACGCCCCGAAACTCTGGGCATCCGCATAAGGAAAGCCCGGTAAATTCCGTATCCCAAGAATACTACCTGCCATTAACTCAAATTTGTACACCCAATAAAACGCCCAACACGAAAAAAGCAGGTCCAATGGAATCAGGAAACTAATCCCAATTGCAAAAGGATAAAACGAGAGACGTACACCCCCCATCGCATTCCAAGGACGACCGGTGAAGTACTGATGGATGTTTTGCCGTTTTACAGGTAGATACGGAACTACTGGATAAATCGAATTAAGTAAGTTTAGGATGCTGATGGCTGTGGCGATACCGAAACCCAACCACATCAACTTATTTTTGAAAAAACTTGTATTCTGCTCCGTCATCGCGAGCGGAAGTTGAATAATCGGATAAGTGAGTCGTTCGCGCTCAGTCCATTGGATACGGAGCAGGGTGTTGATGCACAGCATAACAAACATCAACACAAGGATAAAAACTGTCCACCATACCACAGGAACAGCCCAAGCGGTAAGGTGTGTTTCTCGGTAAAGACTCGATTGCCCCTCGTAATATCCCGACAAGACGCTGGTATCTTGAACGGTTAGCCATGTCGGAAGTTCCTTCCAAAAAAGTTGTTGCCATTCATTCTCGGACGTTGCGAACCGAAATGGATGCCCGAGGATAGTGACAAGGATTTCCATCATGTCGTGCGAACAGAGCGAAGAAACAATGCACAACATGACGTAGACTGTGAGCAACTCCGCCGGTGTTAACCGCAGTTTTGGGGATATTTTTCCCAGCACTGCCCCGAACACCATCAGCCAAAAGATTATGAAGATGACATTGGACAACGGATGAATTAGCGTCGGGTGTGTATAACGAACAACCTCCAGTTCAATAATCCAGAAGACGTTAAGAGGAATCAGGAGCATTGCGACGAGAAATGCTTTAGGCGTTAACCCACGTTCACCTCTAAAGGAGTTGCGATCTACATTTGTGGGAGGGGCGTTTTTGTTTGGGTGTTCCCCTGATACCTTCTTTATCACTCTGACTTTTGCTCCTACTCCGGCTATCTATCGAATCCATCCGCGTTCGCCTTTTATGAACACCTCCGTCTCCAATTCTGCGCAACGTCGCTGATAGTCCTGTAAGGTGTCTACCGCCGCCTTTCCGGTTAGGAGGCTCGGAAACTGATTCGCAACTTCAGGGGTCGCTGCAGTTTCCTTGGGCTTTCCAGGACGGACCGGGGTCTTTGGCGGATCCGTCAAAATCGGAATTAACTCAATTGACTTCAGGGTTTCTTCAGTGTCAAACGTTGCTTTCGGGATAACTATGTGCGAGTGCTGTTTATCGTAAGCATCATAGATAAAATCTGAGAGGCTGTAAACAATCGGTTTGCCCTGATATAACTCAATACCACCATACGTGTGAAGTTGTTGACATACCACCATGTCCGCGCCTGCGTCGATGAGGGTATGGGCAAAAATCCGCTGTCGTCCGATTGCCTCATCCATAGAACGACTTCTGCCGCCCCAGTGTAACCAGACAACCACGAGTGCCGCTTTTGTCTGGGTCTGCTCGACAGCATTTGTCATCTCACTATAAACGGCATAAGCAAGCGGATCCTCGGTGTAACGTGCGAATTCATTCACTCGGTAATAGGCTAACAACGCAACCTGTGCAGTCTCGGTTTCACTTAGCTTAACTGGCACCCATACCGGTTGTTTCGCTGTTTCCACACTCGTACCAGCACCGATCGGTTTGACATCATACCACTCCAGTTCGGTGATTGTATCCTCCAACGCCTCAAAACCGAAGTCCATTATGTGCGGCGTGGCTAAGGAAACCGCGTCAAATCCGGCATTTGCAATGGCTCTGCCGAGACCCGGTGCCGCCCGAAATGGATGTTCAATCCCATACCGCGGCTCCCCTCTTTCCGAAATGCTTGCGTTTAGGGAAGCGGTCGCGACATCTGCGGATTGAATCAGGTCAGTAGTTCCTTGAAAAAAAACACCAGCACCTTTGCTTTCAATCAATGGTGTCATCCGGCTGCTGATAGTAATATCACCAACAACAAGAACTGAAATCTCGCCCGAGGCAACTGATTCATCCGCTTCGATTCGCTCAGTAATTCCAGCGAAGATCGTCATAAGAATGGCTATAACAGTATATCTAACTTTCGTCATTTTCTCCGTTTCCATCTAAAACTTCATCGAGGTCCAAATTTATTCCGAATTCATCCAGCAAGTCATCGTCTTTCAATTTCATCCCGAGCATAATGAGAGTTTCGGCTAAGGTTAACCGATCAACTTTAGTAGTTTCAAGCGTTTCGGTTTCAGCAGCTAACTCTGTGCGTAGAGACTCCTGATTTCGGCGCGCTTGCTCTCGCAAGAGTTTCACTTCACCGGTGAGCTGATCGATTTGCTTCTGGAACTCACTGGCGAAATCGTTTATGAGTGTTGACAATTTCTGGAGGTCCGCCTCGCTGCGTGCAGTGATTCCATCAAGCCTTGCATCAAGTTTCGCGTTGATGAGTCCCTCAATTTTTTCTAACGTCAACCCTAAATCTTCGCCCCCAAACTTGTCGGAAAGACTGCGAATGTCAGTTTTGACCTCTGCTATTTCTTGGGAAACGTGTTGATCTATATGAGTGAGTTTGTCATCAACCTGCTGGCGTATGTCCTCTAACTCTTGGTTGAGAGTGCGCAAGCGCTTGTTGTAACTCCTGATATATCTGCCGACTATGCTATCACGGAGATGTGCCTCCAACTGATCTCGCGCTGCCTCTGCCTCAGTTTCCACACTGTCATGCTCCAAGTCTTGGACATTTATCGAATCTTGCATGTCTGTTGTTCCTCCGTATTTATGGCTATCGGCTATCGGCTGTAGAGGTATCTCTTGTGGATACCCAATTGGGCAGGCACAAGACCGGTTTCCCTACTGCTGACAGCCATTACGGGTAATTATAGACGTTGTCAGATTGCACTGGTGTATCGACATCCTCAAAGCCAGTATTTGGTTGGGCAGATGCCTCGCGATTCGCGTTAAATTCGCGTAAGATACAACTGACGATCTCCTCCGTATAGGCTTGGGCATCAACACGTTGTTGATTTGCTTCCCATGCCATCCGCGCGGCGGATTCAAAATATTCTGCGTGTTTGTAAGCATCAAGGAGATCTTTACCGCGCGAAAACGTTCCGTGTCCTACCCAATAAAGAATATGCCGCTCCGCATTCCCACCATTCTGGAAAAGCCGTAAACTCTCATAAGATAATTCGGGGATGCCAGGTGCTTTCTCTTCCACGAACCCAATACCACTGGATTCATCGTATATAATAGGCGTTTCCGGTTCATATCCTCTCAGGAAGTTGTAAAATCGATCAGGCGCACCGTGTTCTGTACGAGAAATTAGATTCAAAAACTTCGGTTGCAAGTGCACAAGCGTATTAAACCCGAGTTCTTCTAACTGCTCAAAAATAAGAAGGTAGTGGAACATCTCACTTGTCGGTGCTGGCGGCGTGATACCGTCGCGATTTAAATCTAAGGTTGCTTGGTCCGGCGTGCCGAAGCGCATACGATAATGTACACCATCAGGTTCAACTTCAATGAGCGTTAAATTGAGAGCCGGATGTTCAATACCAATCATATCCAGACGTGAACCCGACTTTGTGAGCAGGACATGTCGTCCAGCTAACCCTTTAACAATAATCTGGGGTGGCAATTGGTAACGTGGCGAGGTATTGTAAGGGATAAGACAGGCATCCTGAACCGTTTCAGTTAAAACTGCGCCCATGTTGCCAGCAGTCGCCCACAAATATTCGTGAGCGTGCGCATGCGCGCCGACCCAGCCCATCTGTCCGATCAGCATCCCACATTCGCTGTCCGGTGAAATCGGACACAGATCGGGATGATACCCCCGTTCTCGCCAGTGCTCGTAGCGATAACTTTGCGGTGGTGGTGCTGTTAAAGTGTTTGTCAGATACGGATTGGTTAATGTTGAATCCATTTTTTATTTTTTAATTATTCCTTGCGGTTCGGTTAGCCAGGTTTGAGGACTGAGGTGCCTCTGCGTAGATCCGCCTGCGCCGTTGTTGCAGGCTACCGGTTTCGTCTATTATTTTCACCTGAACGACTTGCCTATCCTTTAACTATACCATGTCTAAAACGAAATGGCAAATTTTTAGTGGACGAATTGATCCGCGTTACGGTTGTTTTTTGACACCTTTGTTTTTCTATGGTATAATAATAGGAAAATTAAAATTGAAAGGAGTCGAGGGAGGTGTGCTGCGAGGTGTCTTTTCTTAATTAAAAAACGTAGCCTGCAACAACGGCGCAGGGTTTTTGCTTGGGTGTTTCTGCAGGTCTACGAAAAGGGACGTTATTGACACAACCCCCTCACCGAACCGCAAGGTAAAATTAAAAAATGCGAACGGAAACAGATAGTATGGGGACACTTCACGTCCCAGACGACCGATATTGGGGGGCACAAACACAACGTGCGCTCCAAAATTTTAAGATCGGTGAAGAACGCTTGCCACGTGCCGCGATATGGGCGCTTGGTACGATCAAACAGGCGGTCGCACACGTCAATGCAGACCTCGGTTTGCTCGAAAGCCGACTTGCTGAAGCGATCAGCGACGCAGCAGAAGAAGTTATCAACGGAACATTAGACGATCACTTCCCGCTCCGTATTTGGCAGACAGGCAGTGGAACCCAAACAAATATGAATGTCAATGAGGTCATCTCGAATCGTGCAATTGAGATGCTGGGCGGCGAGTTGGGCAGTAAAGATCCTATCCATCCGAATGATCACGTCAACAAGTCCCAATCCACAAACGATGTCTTCCCAACTGCCATCCATTTGGCAATGGTCCGACAGATCCAAGAGCACCTCTTACCGCGCCTGAGTGCATTGCATGATGCCTTTGCGGAAAAGGCATCCGCATTCACTGAGATTGTTAAGATTGGTCGAACACATTTGATGGATGCGACGCCACTCACACTCGGACAGGAATTCAGTGCTTACACACAACAACTCGCTGCCGCAAAACAACGTATTACTGCCTCGCTGCCGCATCTCACTGAACTCCCCATTGGTGGAACAGCTGTCGGAACTGGGCTGAACACGCATCCGGACTATACAGCACAGGTTGTGGCGAGGCTATCGGAAACAACAGGCTATGAGCTCAAACGCGCACCGAACGCATTTGAAGCACTTGCGTGTCGTGATGCAGTTGTAAGTGCAAGCGGTGCCTTGAAAACGTTCGCCGTTGCCCTATTTAAGATTGCAAACGACATCCGATGGCTCGCTTCGGGACCACGATGCGGACTTGGTGAATTGCAGTTACCTGAGATGGAACCGGGAAGTTCGATTATGCCGGGAAAGGTGAACCCAACACAGTGTGAAGCCGTTACGATGGTGTGTGCACAGGTAATGGGAAATGATACAACCTTGGCATTCGCGGGAGCGAATGGCGCATTGCAACTGAATGTGTTTATGCCTGTGATGGCACATAACGCTTTACAGTCTATTCAGCTCCTCGGTGATGCGAGTGAGTCATTTCGCGAGAATTGTGTCGAAGGGATCGTGCCGAATACTGAAACGATAGAGCGGCACCTCTCGGAATCACTGATGCTTGTGACGGCATTGACTCCACATATTGGATATGATAAGGCAGCCAAAGTTGCGCAATATGCGCATGAACACGGAGGTACACTGCGCGAGGCAGCTATTGCCCTTGAGGTGCTAACAGGTGAGGCGTTTGATGAACTTGTTTTGCCGGGGGATATGACGCGACCGAATTTAGGTTAGGTAGTGCCGGTATAAAAAAGTAGGGCGGGTAAGGATACCCGCCCTATGTCATTTAATCATCATCACCAGCTTCGCTTACTTCTGGTTCAATGGAGGATATCTCTAAGTCTTGGAAACTGGAGAATCCACTTCCCGCTGGTATCAGTCTACCGAGAATAACGTTTTCCTTCAGCCCGAAGAGTCTATCGGTTTGCCCACCGACAGCGGCATCCGTTAGCACCTTCGTCGTTTGCTGGAAGGATGCAGCTGAGATGAAGCTATCCGTACTCAAGGAGGCTTTACTTATACTCTGGAGAATTGGCTCACCCGAGGCAGGCGTGCCACCGTTTTCCTCAATCTCACTGTTGACGCGCTCGAATTGCTTGCGTTGCACTTCATCGTTCGGATAGAAGTTTGTGTCACCCGGTTCGGTGATGCGAATCTTGGTTAACATCTGTCGGACTATCGTCTCAACGTGTTTATCGTTGATAGTTCCCTTGCCGTAGACTTTCTGGACTTCATCGACGAGATACGACCAAACCGCCTCGTCACCCTCAACGGATACGCCTTCAATAGTCGTCCGTCCGATACTCAAAATATCGTGCGGATTGAGATAACCATCGGTGAGGGGTTCACCGGCATCCACCCAATCGCCTTCAGCAACGCGTCGTTTCTCATCAGGTATCTGATAGAGACGACTCTGATGTCCCTCGTGCTCAATGCGATAGGCAGGAATCCCGGACTTCGTGCCTGCGGATTGGACGTAACCTTCAATCTCAGCGATTTCTGCGGCTTCACCGCGTTTCGGGCGGCGCGCTTCAAACAATTCAGTAACACGCGGAATACCTGCAACAATGTCACGGTTCGCTGTCCGCTCATAGAGTTCTGCCAGCGTGTCTCCCTTCCGGATACTATCACCCTCTGCCAAAGCGAAGGAATAACCCGTCGGAATGACGTGCGGTACCCGATTCCCTTCCGCTGTTTCTACCTCCATACGTATCCGCAATGACAATTCATCGACCTCGAATCCGGGATACCGTTCCACTGCTTCATCGTATTCTTCCCCTGGCAATTCGTCGCCGACAGCGTACTTGCAATGCGGATGATGGACCTCGGTGATGGTGTGAGTCACCCGCTCATTTGCTTTCTCATGGGCACGGTATTCCTTTGAAGGTAGAATCGTCCCAATCTCAAGTCGTTCATCAACATCCCGCTGATCCTCAGTTATCTGGTAAACCAACTCAGCATCAAACCCTTTGAACTGGCGATGGTACGTCTTATAGTCCTCTTCACTCAGTTCAGTATCAACCTCCAAGTCCAATTCAGGGTGATGGACGCTAACGACATGGTATAGTGCCTTGACTTTCTCAGGTAACGAAGCGTCCGTCTTGCGGAGTGCCTTATACTCAATCTCGGTGAGACGTTGACCGACACTTAACGCTGTAGTCCCATCTTCGATGTGGGTCACTTCGTAATGACGTGCGACTTCAAAGCCCTTGTACTCTCGACGGTTTTTGGATGACTCTTTTTGCGTCAATAGTCCACCAACTTCTAATGGACAGTCAGAATGATTGACCGATGTAACACGGTACATGCGTTCGGCTGCAAAGCCGCCCGCGGTGCTCTTACTTTCGGAAGTGACGAGTCCACGGTAGCGTTCATTGAGCTGCTTTGCCTCACTCTCGCTAATCAGATCACCCGGCTTGAGGAGACAGTCAGGGTGATGCACCTGTGTTATACGGTGTCGCAGCCTTTGGGCATCGAAACCCATAAACCGTCTGTGTGCTCGGGTTAAGGCTGGCTCATTTACTTCTTCGCCTTCTTTAAGTGGACAGTCGGAATGATACACAGCCGTCACATAGTGCCGTTCAACATCCTGTTTTTCAACTTTAAATGCGCGTTCAAGATGTTGATATTCTGTGCGAGCATCCTCGTATTCACGGGACGTTAATGTTTGATCAACCGTAAATTCAGCAACCTCTGTATGTACAACGTAAACGGGCTTTGCCTCCATCTCAAATGGATTAAGCAACGAAGCGATTTCCTCTGGCGCAACTTCGTCCCCTACCTTAAATCCGAAGTCCTTGCTTGTCTGCTTATCTATCTCGGTTATGCTATACACACGATTAAAACTCGCATCTCGCCCAAACGCATTCGCAGTATCGGAACTATCAGAGGAGCCATTGGTATGTTCAGAAGAAGCATTATCTGAAGTTGCTGTAAGGCTTTCAATCGCAATACGCTCGCCTGTTCCTGCATCTAAGTAATGCCATTCTCCCTTAATCCCTTGCCGGATATCAGTTCTCAATTGCTCTATCTCTTCTTCAGTGAGTTCGGTGCCAACAGTCAATGGAAGCGTAGGATGTTGCACCCGCGCCACTCGGTATTTTGGGGTCACAAATCGCTGGAATCCATATTCTATCTGTGCCTTGGCGTATTCTGCCTGGGACAGCCGGTTCCCCACCTGCAAATTACAAGTGCTATCCAAGACAGCTGTGACTTGATACTGCCACGTCTTAGTATCAAAGCCTTTATAGCGCTCTGTGTTTTCCACATACTGCTTCTCACTGAGCAGTTCACCTTCACGCAATTGACAATGAGGGTGATTGATTTTTTGGACTTTATAGGCAGGACCATCGAGGTTTGCTCTGTTTTCGGTAGCTACCCAGAGTTCTCCCTCTTTCTTGACTGTCCGCCCAGGTTGGAAATCACGGAAACGCACGGTGCCGCTGGCTTTAGACAGAATTCTGCGTTGACGCGCTTCCGAAACGTCCTCAACAGCACCACCCGTGTGGAACGTTCTCATGGTGAGCTGCGTGCCGGGTTCACCGATAGATTGCGCAGCAATGATACCGACCGCTTCACCAACATTGACGAGGTAATTCGTCGTCAAATCGTTACCATAACATTTTGCGCAGACGCCATCATCAGTTTGACACGTGAGCACAGAGCGCACTTTGACGACTCTTATGCCAAGTGCATCAATTTGGTCCGCCATCTGCGCGGATATGACAGTTCCCGACGGAACAAGCAGATCCCCGTTCTCTGGGTTGAGAATTTCTTCGGCAGCAGTGCGTCCGCTAATCTTAAAAGCAAGATCGCCTCCGTCTGTCGCAAACTTTTGAATGCTATTAAGAGTGCCACAGTCGCCAGTGGTGATACGGACGTCTTGAGCAACATCCACGAGTTTCCGTGTAAGGTAACCGGACGCGGCAGTTTTCATCGCCGTATCCACCAAACCTTTACGGGATCCATAAGTAGAGTTGAAGTAGTCGAGTACATCCAGACCATCACGATAAGAGGTGGTAATCGGCGGGATAAGAATTTCGCCGCTCTGCTTCGCTTTCAATCCGATAACGGCACTGATTTGCATGAATGGATTCTTCCGTGCACGTGCGCCACTATCTGCCATGATATGGACCGGACTGAAACCCTCTACTGTTGTGTCGCCTACCTCTGACCCATTTTTATCAACATACGGGTGAATCTTTCGAGGATCGCCGCGCTCAACGAGGGAGGTCCCTAACCGGGGCAAATCATCGAACATCTCATCCTCAACTTTTTTGAGGGCATCCAACCAGATACGAATCTGCTCGTTTTCATATTCTTCGCGCTCGGTCGCTGTGACATTGCTAAGGAGTTCGTCAATATCTGCTTGAGCCCTGTTTACCAAGGCATCGCGATTGTCAGGGGTGATGTAATCCGCGATACCAGGCGAAATACCGCTCAGCGTTGCATACTCGAAAGCGAGCTTCTGGACTTTCTCAAGCACTTCAGTCGTGACACGCGTACCAAGTTCGTTAAAACAGCGGTGGATCAGATCAGATAATTCCCTGCCGCCAGCTTCGGCATTGAAGAACGAAAGTCGCTGCTGCGAATTTTCATCCTCCCACTCTAAACCCGACGGTAGTACCTCGTTAAAGATAACTCTGCCCACTGTTGTGAGAATCGGTTCAGCCGTTTTCCGGTCATCTCCATTAGATGCGCAGAAGAGTTGAATACTGTCGTGCAGTTTAAGTTGACCCGCTGCATGAGCTGTAAGAACCTCTTCTGGGTGTGCGTAGCGACGATGAAACCACGGCTTTTCACGGAGTGCCTCAAAAGTGGCAGGATTCCTTGTTGTATAGGCATCATGAAGAAGTGCCGCATCCGCCGCGTGCCCTGGCAACACCTTTGTCAGGAAACTGGGTCCGAGTACCATGTCAAGTTCCGGAACAGCAACAGGATCACCGTGTGAGGGTTTGAGAATGTTATGACTACTGAGCATCAGAAGCTTCGCCTCAGCCTGTGCTTCTACCGTGAGGGGGACATGGACAGCCATCTGGTCTCCGTCAAAATCGGCGTTGAATGCCTTACAAACGAGCGGCGGAATTCTGATCGATTTTCCTTCTACCAAAACAGGTAAAAACGCTTGAATACCGAGCCGGTGCAACGTCGGTGGACGATTAAGTAAGACTGGATGATCAGCTATCACTTCCTCTACAACATCCCATACCGGTGAATCGGAATCAACGTGTTCAGCAAGATGCTTCGCTCGCTTAATTGTCTGCGTATGGCCATACGCTTGAAGTCGCTCGATAATAAACGGCTTAAACAACTCTACAGCCATCCGCTTGGGAATCCCACATTGATGCAATCCCAATTCGGGTCCAACAACAATGACACTACGTCCAGAGTAGTCAACCCGCTTACCGAGTAAGTTCTGACGGAACCGCCCGATTTTGCCCTTGAGAACATCAGCAAGAGATTTAAGCGGACGATTTCCCGGACCGGTGACACGCCTACCATGACGCCCATTATCAAAGAAAGCATCAACTGCTTCCTGTAACATCCGTTTCTCGTTACGGAGAATGACTTCCGGGGAGCGGAGTTGTATCAATTTGCGCAGTCGGTTGTTCCGATTGATAACACGGCGATACAGATCGTTCAGGTCACTGGTAGCAAAACGTCCACCTTCCAGCGGAACAAGAGGTCGTAAATCTGGTGGAATCACAGGAATAACATCCAGAATCATCCACTCGGGTCGCTGACCGACTTCTGCAAAGTCAGCTATCTGTTTCAGTTGTTTGGCGATCTTCAGCTTTTTCTGATGGCTCGTTGTCTCGTCTAACGCTGTGGTTAACTTCTCTATCTCTGCTTCAAGATCAATATCGCTGAGTAATTCGCGAATGACTTCTGCACCGGTGCCAGCCCGAAATCCACCCCAGTACTTGTTGCTGTGTTCTATGTACTCGATCTCAGTTAACACCTGTCCACGTTCAAGAGGACAATCTGGATCGGTCACTTCAACGACGATAAAACCCTCAAAATAGAGCACACGTTCAACATCACGTGAGGAGAGTTCACAGAAAGTTCCGATGCGAGAAGGAATTCCTTTGAAGTACCATATATGAGAAACAGGTGCGGCAAGCTGGATGTACCCGAGCCGATCTCTGCGCACGCGCTGTTGTGTGATTTCAACACCACAACGGTCGCATATCATCCCTTTGTGTTTAATCCGTTTATACTTACCACAGTTACACTCCCAGTCCTTTTGTGGTCCGAAGATAGCCTCACAGAAGAGACCTTCCGGTTCAGGACGAAAGGAGCGGTAGTTAATAGTCTCCGCCTTCTTGACCTCGCCACAACTACATGTCCCTTTCTCGGGGCAGATAAAAGGTTCATCCGCTGCTTGGGCCGGATTCCGACGCTTGCAACTGGTCTGCTTCGACTCATCTTTAATCTGATCGGGCGAGGCTATCTTTATGGAGATGCTGTCAAATGCCGTGTTCATCAGTTCTCCTTTTTTATGAGTTATGAGTTATGAGTTATCAGTGAGAGAGGCGTGTTGTCTACCCCAGTGCCTCTTTATAACTGACGACTGAAAACTGATAACTGACGATTGAAAACTATTCTTCATCCTTGTCGAGGGATACATGAAGTCCAAGGGTTTGGAGTTCGCGGACCAAAACTTTGAATGATTCCGGTGTACCGGGCGGTTCAGGGTTTAACCCTTTCACAACCGACTCGTAGATTTCTCTTCTGCCAAGAACGTCATCTGATTTGAGCGTGAGCATTTCTTGGAGCGTATGCGCTGCGCCATAAGCTTCCAATGCCCAGACCTCCATCTCACCGAGTCGTTGACCCCCGTGTTGTGCCTTGCCACCCAACGGTTGCTGTGTAACAAGAGAATAAGGTCCCGTTGAGCGAGCATGCATCTTATCAGCAACAAGGTGGTTCAGCTTGAGGAAATAGACGTATCCCACCGTTACTTCTTGTGCAAATGCCTCACCCGTCCGACCATCAAAGAGAATACTCTTACCGGTTTGTTTACTGCGTTCTGGGAGATCAGTTTTACCGAGCATCCCAAAGATTTCCGTCTCAGTTGCACCATCAAATACAGGGGACTCCACTCGGATGCCGAGTTCATGGCACGCCCATCCGAGGTGGATTTCCAAGATTTGACCGACGTTCATTCGAGAGGGGACACCTAACGGATTCAGGACTAACTCAACCGGGGTACCATCTGGAAGATAGGGCATATCCTCAACAGGCAAAATTTTGGCAACAACACCTTTGTTGCCGTAACGACCTGCCATCTTATCGCCAACGGAAATCGGACGCTTGCTTGCGACATAGACTTTGACGCGTTTAATGACGCCTGGTTTCAGTTCATCACCCATCTCCAACTGCTGAAGTGCCCGTTCTTTCTCCTCAATGTAAGTCGTTATCCTGCCTTGTGCCATCTCTTCAACACGCTGGATATGCTCTCTGGCATCCGGATTGGTAACATGGATGTCTGAGAAAGTCAGACTACATGATTTACGCGCCTGCTGATAGTCGGCATCAGACACATATTCTCCAACAGGCAATTTACACTCTGGGTCAAAAACAGCGGTAATGTACCAGACGCAGTCGGTTTTCAAATCCTTGACCGTCCGATTGAGTGATGCCAGTTCATCCGCAGTCAACCGTTGTCCTGATGCTATAGGACGCGCCGGATAATTTCTGGATACTCGCAGATAATCGGCATCGGAAAGCTCTTGACCTTCGATCAATGGACATGCCGGATCGAAGACTTCCTTAATTTCCCATGACAACTCGGCTTGTAAACCCGGATAAGCCTGACTGAAGTTAACCCATTCTTCCTCATTCAGTCTCTGCGTCTCAACGACAGGACACCCAACTGTTTCAAGCTGTGCGGTAACTCCAATCTCAAACTCAGAACGCGCACACGGTTGTAACACATTGTCCTCTATAAGTTCATAGAAATTCCAGTTATCTGGTTCTGAGTCGCCGTTGGTTACCAATACACCAAATCGTGCTCCGGTTGCAGCAAGCATCTCCAGCAGATGCTCGGCATGATACCCGTTTTCAGTGTCCTCATCTTCACACACAGCAATAGCAATCACACTGTTATCGTAACCCTGAAGCAGAACATCAGCATTTTCTGTAGGAGGGGTTTCTAACCCCGATTCCTTAAGTTCCATTTCCTGCAAGAGTGGTTCAGCACTTCCCGAAATCGGTTTGCACACGTCATTAAAGTATCCTTGCACTGCTGAAGAATCGGAAGGGTGGACAACAATAGTAGGAATTGGTTCAGGTACGTCCGTTACCCGATAACATGCTTCAGCGATAAAAGCTTCAGAGTTTGTATCTTCGGTTACCAAGTGGTACTCATCTGCAGTGAAACCGGAAATATAAGCGTCCAAAACCTCAGCTGTCAGAGTATCACCAGCATTCGCAAAGGGCTCAGCTGTAGGAGGGGTTTTCAACCCCGATGCCTCTTTTGTGTAAAGCGGATTAGCAAGTTCGCATCCGATGAGTGTATTGCGAATCTCTTCGATTCTTCGGCGGCGGATGGAAGCGATCTGCTCACGCGAAGTCTCCTCAATCTCCTTGCGTTTCGACTCATATCGCAAATCGTCAGCCATTGATAACCCTGAGTCGCCTTGTGTCCAACTTCCGCGACGAGAGGTCGCATCCGGCTTACGGGAAAACACTTTTACATCAATGACGACCCCCTCAACTCCGGGGCGTACATAAGTCGAGGCATCTCTTACCTCTTTGACTTTTTCACCAAAGATCGCGCGTAGGAGTTTTTCTTCTGGACCATATTCGCTTTCACCTTTCGGTGTAATTTTTCCGACGAGGATGCTTCCTGCACCCACAACGCTCCCAACGCGAATAATACCCTCTTCATCCAGTTGTGTGAGCCGTTGCTCGCTGACGTTCGGGATATCACGAGTGATTTCCTCCGGGCCCACTTTCGTTTCACGTGCCTCCACCTCAAATTCCTCAATGTGGATGGAAGTGAAGGTATCTTCCTTGATGAGCGTTTCACTTATCAGAATAGAGTCTTCGTAGTTATGACCACCCCAGGGCATATAAGCACACAGCACATTCCGTCCAAGAGCGAGTTCACCATTCTCTGTAGATGTGCCATCTACAATAACTTGTCCTGCTTCAACTTCATCGCCCACTGCAACGATGGGGCGCTGGTGGATACAGGTGCCGCTGTTACTCCGTTTGAAGGTCTGGAGTTTGTAGACATCGTAGCCCATTTCGCTGAACGTATTTTCACCCTTGTCATGATGAAGCGTTTCGCCAGTATAGATGAGAATCTCCTCGGCTGAAACACTTGTGACGGTACCGGATCGCTTAGCGGTGATGAGTGCGCCTGAATACAGTGCAGCCGGTGCTTCCATCCCCGTTCCAACGAGCGGTGCTTCTGGACGGACAAGCGGCACAGCTTGACGTTGGTGATTCGCACCCATCAAGGCACGGTTTGCGTCCTCGTGTTCCAGAAACGGAACAAGCGCGGCAGAAATGCCAACTATCTGCTGCGGGGAAACTCCGATATAGTCCACTTTTTCCATCGGAAGCGCCAGTACATCTTCGCCACTTCGGACAGGTAGCGCATACTCAGAAACGGTTGCTTCACCGTTTCCAGTTTGTTCACCATTGCGCGGAGCCGCCTTTGCAGCAATGTACGCAGTATCCTCACTATCTGCTGTGAGATATTCCACTGGACCTAACTCCGCACCTTTTTCAACCTTATGATACGGAGTTTCTATAAAGCCGTAAGGATTTATCCGCCCATAACACGCCAACGAAACGATGAGACCGATTGACGGACCCTCAGGCGTCTCCAAGGGGCAGACGCGACCATAGTGTGTTCGATGCACATCTCGAACAGCTGCTGTTGCCCTATCTCGGTGAAGTCCACCTGGACCAATCGCTGAGATACGACGCTTATGCGTCAATTCATCCAATGGATTAATCTGTTGCATAAACTGGGACAGTTGGTTCGATCCAAAGAATTCCCGGAGTGCCATCATCAGCGGTTTCGGGTTGATGAGTGAAGACGGGACGACCTTCGCGATATCGTTGTCGGTACTCAAGCGTTCGCGCGTGGTTCTACGAATCTGAAATAAACCCATTCGGAACTGGTTTTCGAGGAGTTCACCGATAACACGCACGCGGCGATTACCAAGATGATCGAGATCATCTTTTGGAGCAATCCCATTGTGGACTTTAAGAAGATAATCTACCGTAGCGGCAATATCTTCGGGACGGAGCGTGCGCAAAGTCTCTTCAGGTTGCTCACCATAAATGGGAATATTTTTGAATTTGCGATTCAGTTTGTACCGTCCAACGACACCTAAATCGTATCGGTGCGCGTCAAAGAGCAACCATGAAAGGTGTTTACGAGCGTTCTCTATACCGGCAGGATCTCCGGGTCTCAGCGTGCGGAAAATCGTAAGCAGTGCGGCATCTTGTAAGGCACCCTTTACACCATAAGGGACCTCATAGTCCGCCTGCCGGTCGCGTTCCAACGTATTCCGTAAAAATCGGATGTGCTGGCAATCTTCCACGTCCAGGACTGTGAGCGCCTCAACGCCAGCCTCGCCGAGGCGTTCCAATTCTGTTTCAGTCAACAACGTATTCGCTGTGAGGAGCACTTCGTCAGTTTCTGGGTTGATAATGTCTTCAGCACAGACCCTACCGACGCTTTCGTGGCTATCTTGGGATACAATCTGTTCAGCTGTGAACGCTTTGTTGCCGTAGCGGGCACGCGCCTCTTCGTATTCTGAGTTCGTTAGCACTTGTTCGGGGATGAGTTCACACCCACTATTGTGGGTGTCCACAACACGCCGAAAAAGCTCAGTTTCAAAGCCTTTCCATTTTCTGCGAAGGTTCGTACGATCCTTATATGTAAGTTCTTGTCCAATTTCCAGTGGGCAGTCTTTATCAGTTACTTCTGTAACTCGATAACATCTCTCTACTTCAAGGTCAGGGTAATCCTTACTGGCTTGTCGGAAATCCGCCGCATCTAACAAATCACCTGATTTGAGTTGCTTTGCTGGTCCTTCTACATGGGTAATCTGCCATCCAGCAAGCACAAGTCGTTCCGTCTTGGCGTAAAGTTTCAGGATATCCGCGTCTGACCCCCAACCGAGTGCCCGAAGTAGCACAGTAGCAGGTAGCTTTCTACGTTTGTCAATGCGGACGTAAATCTGATCTTTAGCGTCTATTTCAAATTCAACCCATGCCCCTCGATACGGGATAATTTGGGCAGTCGGTGTGGTCCGCCCCGTCGGCAATGATTTTTCAAGAAAAATCACACCCGGTGAACGGTGCAGCTGACTCACGATCACACGCTCGCTACCATTGACAATGAAACTGCCATTCTCAGTCATTAAAGGGACTTCGCCGAGATACACATCAGATTCGCGAATATCTACAACATGAGGTTCATCTGCGTCCGAGTCTGCCTCACGCAAGACAAGCATAATACGGGCAGTAAGGGAGACTTGATATGTTACACCACGCGCAACACATTCTTGGAGCGTATATTTCGGTATGCCAAGGCTATAACTGACAAATTCAAGACTGTTAACCTCCGAAAAGTCGCGAATCGGAAATACTTCCTTAAACACCGCTTGGAGGCCACTTTCCGGACGTTCATTGGGTGGGACATTTCGTCGTAAGAAGGCATCATATGCAAGTTTTTGGGTCTCTATAAGGTTCGGGAGCGGGGTCCGAACCTGCGTTTTGGCAAAAGAAATTCTCTTATTGTTCTGGTTGGGCTTTTTGTTCACTGAATGAAGTCTCCCTACTTGGCGGTGGTTACGCAGTTTACAAATAGACTTTTGAAAGATTTGAAAAAGTCTGCTTCTTTAACTGCTTTTCCGTCTTAATATGGTGACATAGCATAACAGAGTATTATATACTATATTTCGCGAGATGTCAAGAAAAAAATAAAAAAATTACATTTTTTTGCAATTTAATGCGATAATGCAGGATACTGATCCCAAAAATCGCAGTTTTATATAAAATTCTAAGCAATAAATGAAGCGTTGATACGTTAAACGCAATTTGTTACGCTCGATAAACTTGAAGTTCATACTGTCAAGGATCGTGGTGCGGATTTTAAGGTTATGCGATAGATTTTGGGCTCTGGAGGATAACATGGGAGCAATCACAACACCGCTACCAGTTAAGGCAATCATCAGTGTGTTGACAGTGGAACCCAGTCTCCTACCAACCGTTTATGCAGAACTGACACATCGCCTTGGACCCATTGATTACAAAAGTGAATTGATGCCTTTCATGGGCACAGTCTTTTACGAGACTGAAATGGGGTCAGACATCCAACGACAATTTATCAGTTTTGAAAGACTTATCGATGCCGGTACGTTGGCAGAAATGAAGTTGTTCACAAATAGCATGGAGCAAGTTTTTGGTATAAAAAAGTCCGACGGAGACGCGCGGCGTGTCAATTTGGACGCGGGGTACATTTCCATGGCAAAACTGGTGCTTGCGTCAACGAAAAACCATGCCCATCGTATCTACCTCAGCGACGGTATTTATGCCGAAATTACACTCCGCTTTTACCGCAAAACGTTTCAACCGTTGGAGTGGAGTTATCCCGATTACCGATTACCAACATACATCGCTGCTTTTAACCACATCCGCAGAATCTATAGGAATCAATTAGAAAATGAAGAAATTTCTTAAAAAGATGCAAGGTCCCATATTCTCGTACTACACAAAAATGCTGTTCCTCGTCGTTCTCACTGGTGCTTTTTGGACATATTCTTTATGGAGCATCAATGCTGAAGTCACAGATCCAAATCATCGTGCGCGGGCACGCGATATCGGTATCCAGATCGGGACCATTCCGACCGGCACACACAATGCCATCACCGACGTAGCGGGGGTGAAAGTCGGACATGTCACTCTGAACGAAGGTGATTCAATTCGGACGGGTGTTACCGCCATCCTGCCGAGTGATGATATTTGGACAGCACGCCTATTCGGCGCGGCACATGTCATTCATGGCAATGGTGAAGCAACCGGCATCGCCCGCATCAATCAAGCCGGGTGGATTGAATCTCCTATTTTGCTCACAAATACACTCAGTGTCGGGGCAGTCCATGACGGTGTTGTACGTTACATTGTGAAACGGTATCCAGACAATAACATTGTGCTGCCAATTGTGGCGGAGTGCTACGATGGTGGTTTGAACGATATCAGCGGACTCCATGTCACAGCACAACATGCGATTGAAGCGATTGAGAATGCCGCTGACGGTCCTGTAACCGAAGGAAGCGTTGGCGGTGGCACTGGCATGCGATGTTACGGTTTCAAAGCCGGTATTGGCACCGCTTCCCGCGTCCTACCTGAAGAACGCGGTGGATGGGCAGTAGGTGTCCTTGTTAATTCTAACGGTGGTCGTCGTTCGCAACTACGAATCGATGGTGTCGCTGTCGGTGAGGAAATTATCGGATCTCCACCGAAACTGGGTAGAGATGGCTCGTTCATTATTGTTATCGCAACGGATGCCCCGTTGACACACCGTCAATTGAAACAGTTAGCGATGCGCGCTACACATGGGCTTGCTCGCACAGGTACACCGAGTACAGACGGTAGTGGGGAGTTCGTCATCGCGTTTTCAACTGCGAACGTTTTTCCCAGTCGGACCGAGACTGGCACCTTCCAAGTCCAGATGCTCGTAAATGGACGGCTAAATTCACTCTTTCAAGCAGTTATCGAAGCCACTGAGGAGGCTATCGTCAATTCCATGACAATGGCAACCACAACTACCGGGCGCAACGGCAGAACGATGTACGCGATTCCGTTGGCTGAACTGCAAACGGTGATGAAAGCACACGTACGTTGAAATTCGCTACGCCGAACTGACACGATTCAAGCCCGGTGCCAGAGCCGACGGCACGACTTCATAATGTGAAAATTCCAATGTAAATGCCCCACGTCCCTGTGTCATTGAACGGAGTCGTGTTGTATACTGAAACGTCTCTGAAAGCGGTATAAAAGCATTGATGACGTTTTGTGTTGATTGCAACGAGCGTCCTGTATCGGATGCATCTTGGGTTGTGCTCTCATTAATCTGTGCCCGACGTGAATTCAGGTCACCAATGACTTTGCCAATATGCTCATCAGGAATAGTAATATGCATCCGCATAATTGGTTCTAACAACAAAGGATTCGCCTTTCTGGTCGCATTTTCAAATGCCAAGACTGCTGCCGCTTCAAACGCTACTTCCGAAGAATCCGTTGGGTCGTAGGAACCACCCGTGAGTGTAACCTTCACGTCCTGCATCGGATATCCGATGCGGGGACCTGTCCCCATAGCACCTTCCAATGTCTTCTCAATGAACGGGACGTACTGTCGCGGGATCTGAGTTTCATCTGTGTTATCTTCAAACTGAAATCCTTCACCACGCGCTAACGGCTCAACCGTTAGTAGTACATCACCATATATACCCTCTTCATCTGTTTTATGGATATGTGTCCCGCGAGCCTCTGCAAGCGCACTGATAGTTTCACGATACGCTACCTGCAGTTTGCTTACCCGAGCATTGACCCCGAATTCCCGTATCATGCGGTCTGTGAGAACCTCTAAATGGAGTTCACCCATACCAGAGATAATCCGTTGTCCGGTTTCTTTGTCGATTCCCACAGTGAAGGTTGGGTCCTCATCCATCAATTTTTCGAGCGTTTCTTCCAATGCATCAGCATCGCTTGCACGCTCAGGTTCAATGGCAATTGAAATAACCGGATCCGGGAAAGTGATGGATGCTAACAGGATAGGCTCTCTCGGGTCGGTCAAAGTATCTCCGGTCTTGGTATCCTTGAGTCCAACGAGGGCAACAATATCACCGGCGTAAGCGGCATCACAGACTGCCTCTTTATTGGCGTGCATCTGTAGGATACGGTTAATCCGCTCCCGTTTTTCGGAACGGACGTTATAGACGACCTCCCCACGCTTGAGCACACCTGAATAGATACGACAGTATACAAGTTTGTCTACTGTTGGATGGCTTGCCACTTTAAATGCCAACGCCGAAAATCGGGCATTGTCATTTGCGAGGCGTGTCACTATATTCTGCTCTGCGGATACCTTTTTCGCGTGCTTGGAACGCGCACCACCAGAAGCGGAATGTGGCACAGTCCCTTCAATAGGAGGAACGTCAACAGGGGACGGCAGAAAATCAATTACCGCATCTAATAGAGGTTGAACGCCTTGATTCTTTAAAGAGCTGCCACAAAGCACCGGAAAGAGGTGCCCTTGCAATGTAGCTGCGCGGATAACCGTTAGTAACTCGCCATGGGTTATTTCTTCACCCCCCAAGTATTTTTCAAGCAATGCCTCATCTTCGACAGCAACACTCTCATAGAGGGCTTCCCGTGCTTGTGCCACTTCATCTTGAAATTCAGGTGGAATCTCTGTTTCCACGGACGTCTGCCCGAGGTCGGTTGTATCCCAACGCATCGCCTTCTGGGTCACTAAATCAATAACACCAGTGAAATCGGCACCTTCACCCATCGGTAATTGGAGGGGGAGTGGGTTGGCACCTAACTGTTCCTGCATCATTTTCAAAACGCGAGTGAAATTTGCGCCAACCCTATCCATCTTATTAACGAAGACGATGCGTGGCACTTCGTAGCGTTCAGCTTGGTGCCAAACCGTCTCTGATTGTGGCTCGACCCCGCCGACAGCGCAAAAAAGGGCAATCGCACCATCCAAAACTCGCAAGGAGCGTTCCACTTCCACTGTGAAATCGACATGTCCGGGTGTATCAATAAGGTGAATTGCATGTTCTTGCCAGAAGCAGGTCGTCGCGGCGGCAGTAATCGTTACGCCGCGTTCTCGTTCCTGCACCATCCAATCCATCTCAGCAGTACCATCATCCACCGCACCGATCTTATGCTTTTTACCGGTGTAGAAAAGAATCCGTTCGGTCGTCGTTGTTTTGCCAGCATCAATGTGCGCTGCAATGCCAATATTGCGCACGTTTTCAATCGGATATTCGCGTGCCATTTTTTAATTATTCCTTGCGGTTAAGGTCCGTGGGTTGGATTTTCACGTTCCTTTCATAGGTCCGCCTTCTACTCCGTTCAAGCTGTGCGCTTTTGTATATTAATTAAAAGGGTAGTTTTTGGTTAAGTTGAACCGTTTCTGGGTTATTAACAGTTTTTCCTCGATTAGAATGCCAAGCAACAAAACACAGCAGTTCAGAAGAAATCGTTAGAAAACCTATATGTTATTGTTCCATTGAAGAACAACACCGAGTAAGCCGGGGTTCCACTCCATGAGAAGTTGATATGCTTTTGCTGCATTTTCTCCGGGGACGCGATGGCTAATCAACGGAATAACGTTGAACCGTTTCTGCGCGATGAGCGATAACATCAAGAAACTATCCTCTTCAAGCGTCCAGAAATTCGGTGAGGACTCTTGACGCGGGCGGATAGAATTGTGTGCGCCATACAGAATGAGCCCTTTTTTATGTACATCGCGATAGAAGTTTACACTCGGTGTTTCTCCACGAGTACTTGCCAGCAATACGACTCGCGCATCCCGTCCCGCAACATCTAAAGCGGTGCTGATTGCATCAGGGTGTCCCGTGGCTTCAATAACAATTGCGGGTCCCTCGCCTTTAGTCGCATCACCTAACTGTTCAGCGAAATCAGCATCTTCTGGATTGAAGGTGTAATCTGCTCCAACTCTTTTGGAAATCTCAAGGCGACTGTCGGTAAGATCTGCCGCAATAAGCGGCAATGCGCCACTCAATTTCGAGAGTTGCATCGCCGACAACCCGATAAGTCCTTGTCCCAAAATTAGGGTCGCTTCTCCTAACTCTATCCGCGCTTTTCGGACACCTTGCAGCGCAATCGCGCCGAGATTAAAGAAAACCGCCTCTTCGGCTGGAACATCGGCGGACGTTATCTTTAGCAAGCGGCTTGGCGAAGTCACAAAGTGGCTGGTATGTCCCTGCGTTGAAGCAACGCGGTCCCCCACTTCACAATCAGTAATTGATTTTCCGGTATCTACCACCGTGCCGATATTACTATAACCCGGACGGGTTGGGTATCTTCCTTGGGCATTCGGAAGCCCTAATAAAAACGCGCGTTCCGTGCCAGGACTGATGAGTGTGCATTCTGTTGCAACGAGAACTTCATCATCCCCGACAGGCGGTAGCATAAACGTCTCAACGTCAACTTTAGCGCGATCGGGCCATACAACCCGTTGTGCTTTCATCTCCAACCTGGACCTCATCAATATAATAAAGGATAGTTATTTTCAGGGAGTATACCGCAAAAATAACTATCCGTCAAGCATTAATCCGTGAACACACAATATAACGGGGGCACCGTGTTAATTATCTGTCTGATGTGGAAACTTTAATTGTAACATACGCGCCTCCTTGTCCATTGGGCGACTTAACATAGAGAAGCACCTGCTTTTTATTTTCGTTTGTGAGTTGCTCCACAAGACGAGAATATGTCTCAAGGTCGTCAATCGAGGTCCACTCCATTTCTTGAATGAGAGATCCGGAGACGACCCCTTTTTTCTCTGCATTGCTCCCACTTTCAACCTGTGTGACGACTACACCTTTCTCATCTGACGCGTAACCGTAACGCTCAGCAATCACGGGAGTCAGGTTCTGAACATGAAGTCCAGCGAATGCTTCTTGCTGTTCATCACGGTTTAGCGATGATCCTTTAAGTTCTGACTGCATATTATCGGTTTTGTCTAACTCAGAGTTGAGCTTGGCAATAACCTCTTCGGTCCGTTTGCCCAATTTGACTGTCAACCGCTTTTCTTGATTGTCCCCTCGGAGCACTATTACTTCAACGGATTTACCGATCTCTGTTGCCGCTACAACATGCATCAGATGATCAGTATCTCGAATTGTTTCGCCATTAAATTCAACAATGACATCCCAACGTCGAATTCCGGCTTTGTCTGCGGGACTCTCTTTGCTAACGCCACTGACAAGAGCACCACGAGGTGCGTCAAAGTTTAGTTTTCCCGCCAAATCAGCATCGACAGGTCTCATTCCAATACCGAGCCAACCGCGCTCAACTTTGCCATGCTTAATAAGTTGCGGTAAGACCTGTTGTGCCATTTTACTCGGAACAGCGAAGCCGATACCGATATTTCCCATGGAAAGACCGCCGGTGACAATAGCAGTATTAATTCCAACCAATTCGCCGCGGATATTAATCAAGGCACCGCCGCTATTCCCTCGATTGATCGGGGCATCGGTTTGTATGAAATTACCGTACTTAATACCGCTGAAAAATCCAGGTCGCCCTTTCGCACTCACGATTCCTCGTGTCACAGTTTGAGAAAAATTAAGTGGAGTTCCGATCGCAATCACCCATTCGCCAACTTCAAGTTGATCCGAATCGCCAAATGGAAGGGTTGATAGTCCTTCCGCGTCAATTTTGAGAACTGCCAAATCGGTACCACTGACTTCGGTCCCGGCGGCATCGCGTCCAACTAACTCCGCTGTATATTCTTTTCCATTTGATAAGGTGACTGTGATTTCATCGCTCCGCTCAATGACGTGGTTATTGGTAAGGATATAGCCATCGTCACTGACAATTACCCCAGAGCCAACACCCCTAACGGGGTCCGGATTCGGGGATCTACGTAGGGACGGTGGGACTTGTCGCTCGCGCGGCTCTTCTTCTCGTTCTTGAAAAAAGCGTCTGAAGAACTCATCTCCAAAAAAGTCTCTAAATTGCTCTTCTTGCTCCGGGGTAGTTTGCCGTCTTTCCGAAGTTATGATTCTCCGTTGTGTTTTCGTTGTAATTTGAACAACAGCAGGACGCGTCCGCGCTACCAAATCAATAAATGCTCGATTTGCGCGTTCCAAGTGCTGGAAATCTTTTGATGTTTGAAGTGTATCGTTCGTTTGTCCGACGGCAGTCTGTAGCGTGAACTCATTGGTATCCCGGTCAATGATAACACCCGCGGCGACAATAAGAACTGCTAAAACCAAAATTACCCGTACAGGGTTACGCAGTGTGGGGCTGAGTCTAAACATGATGTAAAACCTCCTATATAATTGAGGGTTAGGTCCGATCCTGGAGGCGGCCAGAACCATCTGTTTTTCATTTTTTGGGTTACGTCCTAAAGACACACCTATTGGATAATAAAGTTGCAAGAAAGTTGGAAAAAATGTGATGCGTCTAAAAAATACCTTATGTTGAGCAAGTCCTATTTATTCTCCGCGTGAATCCGATCCACATGTTCGCGAACGATTGGCTCGGGACATAATCGAATAAATAGCCATGCACCCGGCACAAGAATCACAAATGCCCCAATGAGAAGATCGTCAATCCTACCAAAGATAGGGATAAAATCGAAATCAAGCGGATTCACCAAGTAGGCAACAGCGAACACAACTGCCAATAATTCAGTAAGGATGAGGATCGCCTTCCGATAGATAGGGACGCGCTCATCGCTAAACAGTCGCCACGCCAATTTGACGAAATTTGGGAAATGGAGAAGCAGGCGGAAAAGTCGAAAGAAGCCCGGTTTGTTCCCGCCGAAGAAAAAAGAATTCATAATACTTTAAAGTTTATCAAAACCGTTTTTTATGTGCAAATTAATTATTTTAGTAGGTATTCAGTTACCGATGCTTATGTCTGAGTCATGTGTCCGCGCTCGCACCTTACTGACTGTTGATTGCTGATGACTGACAACTTAACTTAACTTGACTGTTATATCTTTTTTTGATATACTATCACCAACAAATCGTATATGCCAGATAGAAGGAGCAATTATGGCAACACAAAACGCACTGTCTGCGAAGCAGGTCGCCGCGCAACTTTACACTGTTCGGGAATTTACCAAAACTGAAGCTGACATCGCCGAAACGGTGAAAAAGGTGCGGCAACTCGGATATCAAGCGGTGCAATGTTCCGCACTTGGTCCAATTGAACCCGCTGCACTGAAAAACATCGTTGATGGTGAAGGCATCAGCATCATCGCGACACATACAAGTTACGAACGGATGCGTGACGAACCACAATCTGTTATTGATGAACACCAATTGTGGGGATGCAAGCACGCCGCAATTGGCGGACTTCCCGGCGAATACCGGACTGCTGAAGGATATGCCAGATTTGCGAGAGAGGCATCGGAAGTCGCGGCACGCCTTGCTGAAGGTGGTTTGACTTTCTCCTATCATAACCACAGTTTTGAATTGGAACGCCATAACGGACGTACCGGGTTAGAAATTCTGTATGCGGAAAGCGATCCGAATTACTTCAAGAGTGAACTGGATACGTACTGGATTCAGCACGGGGGTGGTGATTCAGCCGCGTGGATTCGTCAGTTAAAAGGGCGCGCCGACATCATCCATCTTAAGGATATGGCGATGCAAGGCTCTACACAACGCTTCGCAGAAATCGGGGAAGGCAACCTTAATTGGGATGCTATTCTGAACGCTTGTATCTACGCAGAGGTTGAGTGGTATATTATCGAACAGGACACCTGCTATGAGCGTGATCCGTTTGAAAGTTTAGGTATCAGTTTCAGAAATCTCAAAGAAATGGGCTTTGCTTAAAGGCATTGTGTGCTTAATTAAGGCAAGACTCCGGACACGACTTATTCGGTCCTAACACGCTCGTTGAGATTCGGAGACCTTGCCTTATGTTTTAAACGGAAAGTTAAGAGGCAAATTGACTGAACACCACGATTTAATAGTGGGACAGAAGTCCTTTCACCTCTCGATAGGGAATCAATTGACGGGTCGCATGTAGATGCCAATCTCGAGCAACACTCAATTTTTTTTGACATTATATAGTGACTTGTGATACAATTAAGATTTGATGCAATTAAAACTTGATAGCAAGTATAGGAAAATTGTTTCTACTAACGGGGCGTGGCGCAGCCCGGAAGCGCGCTTGAATGGGGTTCAAGAGGTCGCTGGTTCGAATCCAGTCGCCCCGATCTCTGATATGTAATATCGTCTTGTCAGTGGTGTACACAAGCCGCCCGACGATAAATAGTAAAGAAAGGAGGGAGTTGCAGTAGTGGACAAGTCGTGTATTAATGTTGGCATTTTAGGATGGGGGACTGTCGGCACTGGCGTTTCCAAAATCCTGACAAATCAGAATTCCCTCATTGCCAAAAATAGTGGCACGGAATTATGCCTAAAAAAAATTGTAAAACGAACGTTACCCGCGACGCGGCAAGGCGTTGAACTTCCTATGGACTGTCTAACAACTGACCCCGCAGAAGTTGTTGACAATCCAGATATCGATATTGTTGTTGAACTTATTGGTGGTGCCACAACAGCACACTCCCTCATTAGACGCGCTCTCCAAAATGGTAAACACGTCGTCACAGCAAACAAAGCCCTTCTTGCCGAACACGGTGGTGAACTGTTCCAACTGGCTTCAGAACACCAAGTCAGTCTCAATTTTGAAGCGAGCACGGCTGGCGGTATTCCGATCATCAAAACCCTACAAGAAAGTTTCGCTGGCAACCAGATCCACTCTCTTTACGGTATAGTCAACGGGACGTGTAACTACATTTTGACCGAAATGCACGAGCGTGCTGTGGACTTTTCAGATGTACTCAAAGTCGCACAGGACAAGGGGTACGCCGAAGCCGATCCAACGCTTGACGTTGGCGGAATTGATGCTGCACAAAAACTCATTCTCTTAATTGCCCTTGCATACCGGAGTCGTATCTCACTGCAGCAATTTCATGTTGAAGGTATTACGGATATCACTCAAAAAGAGATTCAATACGCTCGCGAACTCGGTTATGTCATTAAACTTCTCGCAATTGCCAAACTCACCGATGGAAATCGTGTGGAGGCGCGTGTACATCCGACACTCGTGCCAGAGCGAAGTTTGTTAGCAAACGTTGGTGGAGCATTCAACGCTGTTTGTGTTATTGGTGATGCAGTCGGTCCGACCCTCTTTTATGGACAAGGTGCTGGTGAAATGCCAACGGCGAGTGCTGTTGTCGCCGACATCATTGATGCCGCGAAATCTGTACAACAAGGTATAAACACCCCGATTTCACAAGCATGGCTTGCAGGATCACAGGCAGAAGTCGCGGTGTGTCCTATTGATGATATTGAAACGCGGTATTACATCCGTTTTGTGGTTGCTGATCGACCCGGTGTTCTCGCAAAAATCGGGACTATTTTGGGGAACTGGCAGATTAGCATCGCTTCTGTCATCCAAAAGGATCCGCACGGTATGGAGACGGTGTCGCTGGTGATGTTGACGCACAAAGCGCAAGAAAAAAACATGAAAGCCGCGCTTGCAGAGATTTACACGCTCGAAGACGTAAAAGACAAAGCACACCTCATTAGAATCGAAGAAGAAGTCGATTTTTAAGTTGTGTTGAGATTTGGATGTAGAGCCAGAAATGTGTGCCATTCACCCTTGTGTTGAGCGTCAAGGCAAGGTATATTTGAGGTGAAATTCAATATGAAGAAAGGCATAATCGATACATTGGTGTTCAGCGCGAAAGACCTTCGACACGAGGACTTCAAAGAATACGAAGCACTTGTGCCGTCCGGTCCCCTCGGTTTGACTTACGAGGAGGCAGAATTTATTAAGCCGTTGTCATGCAGAGTCGGCCTCTTTCGCCAAGGCGGCGACAATATCTATGTGACAGCCGATGTCGATACGACTGTCTTGGTGGAGTGTCGGCGCTGTGTCAACCCGTTTGAGGTGGATATAACAACAACACTCGACTTGCTATTCTCTTTGGGTAATGAATCATCGGAATCGGATGACGATGAAGAACGATACTATGACGGGGAAACTTTAGATATTTCAGAAGATGTGCGGCGGGCACTTACTCTTGAAATACCAACATGGTCGCTCTGTTCCGAAACATGCAAGGGGTTATGTCCAGAATGTGGGACGGAACTCAACACGACAGAATGTTCCTGTGAAATAACGGATGAGACATCAGTCCCCGCTTCTAATTCCCTTAGCGCGCAGCTTGCAAGCGCGTTTTCCGAAATCGGTTCTCTGAAAAATACTGAAAACAGTTGAAATGAAAATAAATACTTAAGTTGTAAGCGTGATTCGCGAATCGCGATTTTGTAAGACAAAGGAGACAATCCATGGCGCATCCAAAACGGAGAACGTCAAAATCGAAAAAAAGAATGCGGCGGAGCCATCACGCGCTCCATGATAAAGCCACAAGTGTCTGTTCATACTGCGGAGAGACAATTATTTCTCACCGAGTCTGTTCCGAATGTGGGCATTACAATGGACGGCCCGTATTAAAATCTGCAGATGAAGCATAGATAAAGGCTCAGTGGAAGCCAACGAGCGTAGATTTTTTACAAGTTTTGGCACGTCCATTTCAACATAGGAAACCTGCAATGGTGCCTTAGAACGCCAAAAACTTTAAGAGAAACATAATGACGCAACTTCGACATGCAACCATCACAGGAACAGGGTCCTACCTCCCTGACCAGGTTGTTACCAATTTTGACCTTGAGAAAATGGTCGATACAAGCGATGAATGGATTCTCCAGCGGACAGGGATCGCTGAGAGGCGCATCGCTGAAGATGATGTCGCAACCTCTGATCTTTGTATACATGCTGCACGATGGGCTATCAAAAACGCGCACATCGATCCGCTTGATATTGAGATGATTCTCGTCGCTACCGTTACGCCCGATAGGTTTTTTCCCTCAACAGCGTGCTATGTTCAGAAAGGCATCGGGGCAAAGAACGCCGCCGCAATGGATCTATCCGCTGCGTGTGCTGGTTTCCTTTATGCACTGGATTTAGCTGATGGATTGATTAGATCTGGACGATACAATACTATTCTTGTCGTCGGTGGCGAAATTTTTAACAAGATTGTTGATTGGAATGATAGGAACACATGTGTCCTCTTTGGAGATGGTGCAGGTGCCGCTGTTGTTCAAGCTACGGATGAACCGAAAGGTATCCTGGCATCTTACATCGGGTCTGATGGAGATTACGCCGACATCGATCTTCTCGGTATTCCCGCAGGCGGTTCCAGGATGCCGGTCACGCAAGAAGCAATCGACCAGAAGTTAGACAAAATTCAGATGAACGGACGAGAAGTCTTCAAGCTTGGGGTCCGACTTATGCCGGAAGCTGCGCAACGTGTGCTACGTCAGGCAAACGTCAGCGTTGAGGAAATTGATTTGTTAATCCCACATCAAGCGAATCTACGCATCATTGAGGCAGTTGGCGACAGACTTAGTATGCCGCGAGAGAAGGTCTATATCAATGTTGATAAATACGGCAATACCTCCGCAGCAACGGTGATCATCGCGTTAGATGAGGCAATTCGTGACGGCCGCGCGAAGCCAGGCGATCTGCTTCTGCTTGTGACTTTCGGCGCAGGCTTGACATGGGGAAGCACGCTCCTACGATTATAGTTAAAACCTCAATAGGAATAACTGTCGGCTTTAATCATCAACTCGTGCTTTAACACTTATAACGGAGTCGAGTTGATGGTTAAGGCTTTCAGAGAGTTCTCTTTCTGACCGTTGATTGTTGACTGCTGATGGTTAATATGCTGGCATTCATTTTCCCAGGACAAGGTTCACAACAGGTAGGTATGGGCGCGGAATTGGCACAAACTTACCCAGTTGCCGACGCTGTTTTTCAGGAGGCAGATGCTGTCCTCGGACGGGGGTTGCGGCAACTCTGTTTTGAGGGACCGGAAGCAGACTTAAAACAGACCGAAAACACACAACTGGCGATTTTAACCTGTAGCGTAGCAGCCTTGAAAGTCCTAAAGGAATGTGGTGTCGTGCCGAGCGCGGTCGCCGGACACAGTTTGGGAGAGTATTCCGCACTCGTGGCGGCAGGTGTGATCAACTTCGCAGATGCACTGCACTTGGTACACGCACGAGCGAATTTCATGGCGGACGCTGGGAAAATGCAACAGGGAACAATGGCGGCGATCCTCGGGATGGAAACGGCACAGCTGCAAGAATTTTGTGACACGGCTGAAGGTGTGGTGAACATCGCCAATTACAACTGTCCCGGACAACTGGTAATCTCTGGAGAAGTCGAAGCAGTTAACCACGTCCTCGAACTTGCTAAAGCCGAAATTGGCGCGAGGCGGTGTCGCCCGTTGCCAGTCAGTGGTGCGTTTCACTCGCCACTCATGGCATCTGCACAACTGAAATTCGCATCTCCACTCGAATCGGTGGCGATGCAGCCACCGCAAGTTGATATTGTGATGAATGTAACGGGTGAGTTCGCCACGGGGGCAGGTAATATCAGGCATCTCCTATTTCAACAGATAACACGACCTGTCCTATGGGAAAAGACACTGAGGACTATTGAGAAAACCGGCATCACGCATTTCGTAGAGGTCGGACCGGGCAAAGTTTTGTCAGGCTTGGTGAAGCGGACTCTGCCAGAAAGTAGTGCCCTGAACGTTGAAGATATTGAGACGTTATCTCTTGTGACAGATGAACACGGAAATGGTGGATAAAAAATGAATGGGACAACGGGACAAAGTGCCCTTAGAGCAGATCTGCTCAACGGCAAAACCGCAATCGTTACAGGTGCGTCGCGAGGTATTGGGGCAGCGATCGCACATAGACTCTGCGAAGCTGGTGCAAATGTGGCTGTTTGCTCTCGTTCCGCCGATGCAGTCGGGCAAATCGCCGATGCGCTGCAGGGAAAAGGCTATACCGTCCTTTCAATGGCTGCTGACATCTCCGAAAAGGCGGATGTTGAAGCTCTTATTGAAAAGACGATTTCGCAATTTTCACAAATCGATATTCTCGTGAACAATGCTGGGATTACCCGCGATATGTTGCTCATGCGCCTCAAAGATGAAGACTGGGACGCTGTATTACAGACAAATTTAACCGGTACAATGTACTGCACCCGTGCAGTACTCCGTCCTATGATACGTCAGAGAAGTGGACGAATCATCAACATTTCATCAATTATTGGACTCATAGGTAACGCAGGACAAGCGAGTTATGCCGCCGCGAAGGCTGGCATTATAGGTTTGACAAAGGCTACCGCGAAAGAGGTCGGTGCCCGCGGTATCACGGTCAATGCTGTCGCCCCTGGCTTTATCACAACAGATATGACAGCACAAATACCGGAACAGAGTCAGCAGCAACTGCTTGAACTGATTCCGTTACGGGAGTTTGGGCACCCAGAAGATGTGGCAGATGCCGTCTGTTTTTTGGCATCGGATGCCGCACGCTATATCACCGGCCAAACACTCCAGGTTGACGGTGGCATGGTGATGTAATTCAAGTGGACTTGGGGTTTCCCAAGATCACCTATATGAAAGGCGGTTGGTTGACCCGCCTTTAGGGCACTGTTTACAATGTCCGTAATCTTTTACCAATTGCCTCATAACCATCAGCAATCGGTTTCCGTCGGCAGTTGTAAAGTTGTAAAGTTGTGAAGTTCGGAAGTTATACCTTCATAACACACTAAGCCTGAAACGTAGTGGAAGGCGGCTCTACACAGAGGCACGTGAAGGTCCCTGGGGGAAACGCCCAAGCAAAAACACCTACGTTACTTACCCGCAAGGAAAATCAAAAAATAGGAGATCAGAGAAACGCTTATGGCAACAAACCAAGAACGCCTCATCGAAATTATTGCGAAACAACTCGGTGTTGAAGAAGATAATGTCACGCCAGATGCTTCCTTTATGGAAGACTTGGGAGCTGACTCGCTTGATACCGTTGAACTGGTCATGGCACTTGAAGAGGAATTCGATATCGAAATCCCAGACAGTGATGCAGAAAAAATCCAGACTGTTCAAGATGCTCTGAGTTACCTAAACGAACACGTGTAGGTTATATGTATATCGTTAGAGGGTGCCTGGCGAAACGCTATCAGCCCTCTTTAGTGCGCGCTTGGCAGTTTTACCAAGCGCGCCTGCAACTTCAATAAAAAAGGAACGGTCTCGTGGAGCGTGTAGTTATTACAGGAATCGGCGTTGTCAATGCAATTGGCAATACGAAAGAAGAATATTGGGATGCGCTTGCTTTCGGTAAGAACGGAATCGGACCTTTAACCTATTTTGATGCCTCTGAGCATCGCACCCAAATCGCTGGAGAGGTTAAGAATTTTCAAGCGGAACAGTATATGGACCGCCGAGCTGCGTCCAGGCTACCACTGTTCATTCAGTACGCGCTTGCCGCTTCAATTATGGCGCACGAAGATTCAGGTTTGGAACTCGATACAGTTGACGCTTACCGGGCAGGGGTCCAAATCGGTTCTGGAATCGGTGGCATCGGTGTCCTTGAGGATAACGCAAAAGTCCTCGCTGAAAAGGGTGCTAAACGCGTCAGCCCATTCCTTGTGCCGTACATGATTATTAACATGGCGGCAGGGCAGGTCTCAATCCATTTTAACCTCAAAGGTCCTAATGCTACATCCGTTACTGCCTGTGCGAGTGCGAACCATTCTATAGGTGATTCGTTCCGTATCATTCAACGCGGTGAGGCGGATGTGATGTTTACTGGCGGCACAGAATCGGCGATTACCCCCTTAGCTTTTGCTGGGTTCTGTTCAATGCGCGCTATGTCGGCGCGAAATCATGAACCTGAACGCGCCTCGCGCCCGTTTACTAAGGACCGAGACGGCTTTGTTATGGGCGACGGAGCAGGTGTATTAATTCTCGAATCGCTAACGCATGCTAAAAAGCGTGGTGCTTATATCTATGGGGAAATAGTCGGTTATGGAATGACCTCAGATGCACACGATATGGTAAGTCCGCCCGAAAACGGTGAAGGCGCAGTGAAAGCAATGGAATTTGCACTCCGAGATGCGGAATTGCCACTGGATGCTGTCGATTATATCAATGCTCACGGTACCTCGACACCTATTGGCGATATTGCTGAAACGAATGCCATTAAAACCCTCTTCGGCGAACACGCATACAAAATTCCTGTTAGTTCTACTAAATCCATGATCGGCCATCTGCTCGGCGCAGCCGGAGCCGTAGAACTCATCGCCTGCTTAGGCGGGATGGAAAAAGGCTTCCTTCCCCCAACTATCAACTACGATATGCCGGACGAAGCCTGCGACTTGGACTATGTCCCGAACGAAAGTCGCGACGCGACAATTGAGGTTGCACTCTCCAATGCGTTCGGTTTCGGTGGACACAACACCTCAATCGCCATCCGCAAATTCTCGGATTAGTAGTGTCCGTCCGTTTGGACGTGCTTCGGAGATTCTATGTACGCAGCCTACATCGGCTTCGGAAGCAACATCGGTGACCGTCTGGTACATATCCAGAATGCCATCCATGCCTTATCAAAAACGGAGGGAATCACCTTGCAAAAGATTTCCTCCATTTACACAACCGATCCGGTAGGCTATGAGGCACAGGCACAGTTCCTGAACGGTGTCGCCGCTATCCAAACCTCTCTTTCTCCCCTCGCCTTGCTACATACCTTAAAAGACATCGAAACGGCTATTGGGAGAAAACACCGTATTCGCTGGGGTCCGAGAGAGATTGACTTGGACATATTAATCTATGGAGATTTGTGCGTCCAAACAGAGAAACTTGTCGTGCCGCACCCAGAGATACATCTCCGCGGTTTTGTGTTAGTCCCGTTAGCGGAGATCGCACCGGATTTGGTGCACCCCGTCTTTCAGGTGTCTATCCAAACCCTCCTCAATCGCCTTGAAGACAGCAAATCCGTTCTGAAAGAAGAAGATTGTGTTTTATAGTTCTGTAAGGGCAGAACTACGTTTTTCTTTCTGAACGCGACATGGCTTTTTAAGCATGTCCTTTCCTTAACCATCTTCGGATATCCAACTTTCCTTGAGAAAAACCCCAAATAATGGCTGCACCCACCAACATCCAAGCACCATACCACCCAATAGGATGTATAATGTCATGAAATACTGTATCTCTCAATCCATCATAGCGACCATTCATGTAGTGGTCGGAGAGGTTACCCACTGTAGTCGACCGATAAAAGCCAATCCAGTTATCCATACGTAACCTGCTGCAATTCCGAGTAAAACCCGCAGAAATAGAGTTCCCAGAAACCGAAGACCGGTTTTGAATTTTCGCATAAACATAGCTTCTACCTCCTATGGTTGTTTATATACAGTCGCCTGAGATTAAAAAGGATAGTGATAATTTTTGTGTGATATAAACGGGGCTTGTCAGTGATGCTAACAAACCTGAAAAACTTGCAATTTTCCCTCAATTATAGTATAATTTCTAAATACATGAATCCGAAATACATCGACACAATACATTAGTAATTACAAGTGCCAAAGGAGTTTTACCGAAAAACTATACAAAAAATGAACATCCACGAATACCAAGCCAGACAAATCTTAGAATCCTTTGGTGTCAATACACTACCCGGTAAGGTTGCCGAAACGCCAGAGGAAGCCGAAGCGGTTGCACAGGAACTCAATTGTCCCACATACGTTATCAAGGCACAGATTCATGCTGGTGGACGCGGGAAGGGAGGCGGGGTCAAACTCGCAAATACACTCTCCGAAGTTAAACAACACGCCGATGCCATTCTCGGAATGCAGTTGGTGACACCCCAGACCGGTCCTGAAGGCAAACGTGTCCGTAAAGTGCTTATCGCTGAAGCCGCGGAAATAGAGAAAGAGTTCTATCTCGCCATATTGCTTGATCGGGAAACGTCACGACTCACCGTAATCGGGAGCGAAGAAGGCGGTGTCAACATTGAAGAGGTCGCCGCACAAACCCCTGAAAAGATTATTAGGGCAGAGATTCATCCAGCCTTCGGATTAACCGAGTTCCAAGCGCGGGAGTTCGCATACAAACTCATCACCGATGCAAGTTACCGTTCTGTTATCCCGAACGCCACTAAATTGATTCTTGCACTTTACAATGCGTTTACTGAATGCGACTGTTCACTCGTGGAGATTAATCCATTGGCAATTGTAAAATCGGATGACGCATTAGATATTGTCGCACTCGATTCCAAGGTAAACCTTGATGATAACTCACTCTGGCGACATTCAGATATAGCTGAGATGCGTGATCCACACGAAGAAGATCCGAGTGAATTAGAAGCAAGCGAATCGGGTTTAAGTTACATCCGCCTTGATGGCGACATTGGTTGCATGGTGAACGGTGCAGGACTTGCTATGGCAACGATGGACATCATCAAACAGAACGGTGGCGAACCGGCGAACTTTCTTGATGTCGGAGGTGGCGCATCTGTAGAGGCAGTCGCTCACGCTTTCCGTCTCATCCTCGCAGACGAAAACGTGAAAGCTGTTCTTGTTAACATCTTCGGTGGTATCATGAAATGCGACACAATCGCAAATGGTATCGTTGAAGCCGCAAAACAGGTCGAGCTTAACGTCCCACTTGTAGTTCGGTTAGAAGGAACAAACGTGGAACTTGGAAAACAGATTATTGCCGAGTCGAATTTGAACGTTCAACAAGCAGAAGGGCTCTCTGAAGCGGCACAACTGGCAGTAGAGGCGGCGAACCCTGCATAAAAAATTACGCAATTGGTGACATAAACGTCCAACATTGATAGGAAACCGGTTTTGGACAGGGAAAGGATCTTCAGTTTTCAGTAGATGGGGGCAAGGGGTTACGTCCTTGCGAGAACACTATTTGTTGTCGGCGGGTATTCTCGCTGCGAAGCAAAATATTAACTGATAACTGACAACTCCAAAAAATATGGAAAAACTTGAATTAAAGGACATAGAGGTTGGTGGGAAACGCGTTCTCGTACGGGTGGACTTCAATGTTCCAATGAAAGACGGGAAAATTACAGATGAAACCCGTATCACTGCCGCTTTGCCGACACTCTTAGCACTCATCAACGCCGATGCCAAAATTATTCTTGTAACACATTTAGGTAGGCCCGAGGTAGGTTCGGCGGCTGACCGAGAAACGCTTTCGACTGAACCAATCGCTGTAGCTCTCAGTCGCAAACTCGGTACGCGTGTCGCGCACGTTAACGATTGTATTGGTGAATCGGTACAAAGTGCCGTTGCGTCAATGCGTAACGGAGAAGTTCTGCTCCTTGAAAATGTCCGATTCTACGCCGAGGAAACTGCGAACGACCCGGCATTTGCTGCGGAACTCGCCTCACTCGCAGATGTCTATGTGAACGATGCCTTTGGCACTGCACATCGTGCCCATGCATCGACGGAGGGAGTAACTCACTATCTCCGTCCGTGTGCTGCCGGACTTTTGATGGCACGCGAAATTTATTATCTCAGCACCACCCTTGAAGAGCCCGCGCGTTCCTATGTCGCTATCCTCGGTGGCGCGAAAATATCCGATAAAATTACACTGATTGAGAACCTTCTTGGAAAGGTTGATAAACTTCTCATCGGTGGTGGCATGGCATACACATTTCTATCGGCGATGGGATTTGGTATTGGCAACTCAATCGTCGAAATTGAGAAGCTTGACGTGGCAAAATCATTGGTCGAAAGCGAAGGCTTCTCGGATTCCGTCATACTACCGGTGGACCATGTCGTGGGTAGAGCCTTTGACCCTGAAACCGAATCACAGATTGTGGGAAAAGGGAATATCCCGGATGGTTGGCAAGGGTTGGATATCGGTCCAGAAACCGTATCGGTGTTTGGTAAACAGATTGAAACTGCAAAAACTGTGGTGTGGAACGGACCTTTAGGGGTTTATGAATTTGAGAAGTTCGCACATGGCACGATTTCGATAGCAAAGCAGATTGCAGATTCAGAATCAGTGAGTATTATTGGTGGAGGTGATTGTGTTGCTGCGATACAACAAGCCGGTGTCGCGGAGCGGATGACACACATCTCAACGGGAGGCGGTGCCTCCTTGGAGTTTTTAGAAGGTAAACCTCTACCGGGCATCGTTGCCTTAACGGATCCGGTGAGATGAACCTCCGATTCAAAAAACTGAGCCTGAAGCGGTGCGAAAGGAAAAATTAGCAGTCGGTAGTCGGTTAAGGGGTTTTTGTTAAACCTAAACGCGTAGCCTGCAACATCGGCGCAGGGTTTTTGCTTGGGTGTTTCCCCTAGGTCTACGGAAAGGCACTTCAGTTATCCAACTCACCTGACCGAACCGCAAGGAATAATTAAAAAATGTTTGATAAAATAGTTCCCCGTAGTGAAGACTACGCAAAATGGTATACGCAGGTCATCCGCCAAGCGGAGATGGCTGACTACGCCCCCGTGCGCGGATGTATGGTCGTACGTCCTTACGGCTACGCGCTCTGGGAAAACGTCAAAGAACAATTGGATACCCGGTTCAAAGAAACGGGACACCAAAATGCCGCCTTCCCGCTCTTCATTCCGATGAGTTTCATTGAAAAAGAGGCCGAACACGTTGAGGGATTTAAACCAGAACTCGCCGTTGTCACGCACGGTGGTGGGAAAAAACTGGAAGAACCGCTTGTGGTACGACCGACATCTGAAACCATTATCGGTTACATGTATAGTCAATGGATTCAGTCTTACCGAGATCTACCAGTTCTTATCAATCAATGGGCAAACGTAGTCCGATGGGAATTGCGCCCTCGTCTTTTCCTAAGAACAATGGAATTTTTCTGGCAAGAAGGACATACCGCTCACGCAACACACGAGGAGGCTGAAGAAGAGACGCTTCGTATCCTGGATATCTACACCGATTTTGCGATCAATGAAGCCGCTATACCTGTCATTCCTGGACGTAAGAGTGACAGCGAAAAGTTTCCCGGCGCGCTAACCTCCTATACTATTGAAGCAATGATGGGTGATAAACGCGCCCTCCAAGCTGGCACTTCACACGATTTAGGACAGAACTTTGCCAAGGCTTTCGATATTCAATATCTCGATGCAAACCAGAAACAGCAGCACTGTTGGACGACCAGTTGGGGCGTGAGCACCCGAATGATCGGTGCGATTATCATGGCCCACGGAGACGACCAAGGGTTAGTTCTACCACCAAGGCTTGCACCCACTCAGCTCGTCATTGTGCCAATCATTCCTAAAAATAAAGATAGCGATAAGCAAGCAGTCATGCAAGCCGTTGATGGTATCTGTGAAACTTTGGGCAGTGTCCGCTACCACGTTGACGATAGGCACGACTACTCGCCCGGCTGGCGATTTAACGAATGGGAACTCAAAGGCGTGCCGTTACGCATAGAGATCGGTCCCCGTGATTTGAGCAAACAGCAAGTTGTCCTTGCCCGACGCGATATACCCGGCAAAGAGGGGAAAATGTTTGTGCCGATTGACAATGCTGCCGAGACGGTGAAGCAGATGCTTGACACTATTCAAGCAGATATGCTCAAACGGGCAATAGACTTTCGCGATGCGAATACCTTTAAACCTACCACCTACGACGCGTTTAAAGAGGTTATTGAAGATGGATTCGCACACGCACGTTGGTGCGGGGATGCCGCCTGTGAAGATCAGGCAAGAGAAGAAACACAAGCGACTATCCGATGCCTCCCTATGGATCAACCCGGTGGAGAGGGTGAGTGTATTGTCTGTGGTAAGTCTGCGAAAGACGTTGCTGTCTTTGCTCGCGCTTATTAATCCTCCGGTTGGAGCAACAGTTTGAGAAAGGATTTAGGCGGGAAATTGAGAACAGCGTGTAGTCCGTAATGAAATTAGGTTCTCCTTAAATGGCATAATTTGTTTTTGCTTTACATTTGAAGGACGGATTTAAGAAACGCATGTCCATTGCTAAACGAACGCTGTTTAACCGCAAGGTAAAATTAAAAGTATGAGCATACTCGTTAATAAAAATACAAAAGTCCTCGTTCAAGGCATCACAGGTCGTTCTGGACGTTTTCACACGGAGCAGTGCGCAGCTTACGGCACCCAGATTGTCGCAGGCGCGGTTCCCGGCAGAGGTGGGACTGATGTGAATGGCATCCCGGTTTATGACACTGTAGCAGAAGGGGTCACCGCAACAGGAGCGGATACCTCGTTGATTTTCGTCCCTGCCCACTTCAACGCGGCTGATTCTGTCATGGAAGCGGCGGAAGCAGGGGTTGAACTGATTGTCTGCATCTCCGAGCACATTCCTGTTCTCGATATGGTCAGAGCGAAGGCATTCCTTCAAGGAAAATCAACCCGATTAATCGGACCGAACTGTCCTGGTGTCATCACACCCGGTGAATGCAAAATCGGCGTTATGCCCGAGTTTGCCTATACACCTGGTAACGTTGGGATCGTTTCCCGAAGTGGAACCTTAACCTACGAAGCAGCATATCAACTGAAGCGGCTCGGCATTGGTCAGTCCACTTGTGTCGGCATTGGAGGCGATCCGGTAATTGGAACAAACTTCGTTGATGTCCTCAAACTTTTTGAGGCGGACGACGACACACGCGCCGTCGTCTTAATAGGTGAAATCGGTGGAACAGCTGAGGAAAAAGCTGCGCAGTTTGTGAAGAATGAAATGACGAAGCCTGTTGTCGGTTTTATTGCTGGGCAGACCGCGCCACCTGGAAAGCGGATGGGACACGCTGGGGCAATTATCTCCGGTGGACAAGGCACTGCCGCTGATAAAATTCGAGCACTCAAAGATGCTGGGATTACTGTTGCCGATAGCCTCGCCACTATTGGAGAAACCGTGGCAGAGGTCTTGGCTTAAACAGGCTTTTCTGTTCTTTCCGAAGCCCGGTCGGTGCAGTTTTCTAACCTCACCTGCCTCTCTATGAAATTATTATGGGAGCGCGTCGGGCAATGTGTCTCACTATAATACGGAGGCAAAAAGGACTGTGGAAAAAGACATCACATATCTACGCACCAAAAAACAGGAAAAGCAGCCGATTACTGTGCTGACCTGTTACGATTATCCTACCGCTTGTATGCAAGACGAAGCAGGTATTGATATCGTCTTCGTTGGCGATAGCGTTGGGACCAACGTTCTCGGCTACAAGAATGAGACGGAGGTAACGATGGCAGATATGCGTCACCACCTCAAAGCAGTACGCCGCGGTGTGACAGATGCCTACCTCCTTGTTGATATGCCCTACGCCGCAGATCGCGATGTAACGCAAGCCATCACTAATGCGAAACTCTTTATATCCGATGGCGCAGACGGTGTTAAATTGGAAGGTGGTCCGGAAAAAGTTCCCATTGTTACCGCACTCACCGAACACGGTATAGATACTTGTGCACACATCGGTCACAATCCGCAAATTCATGGCACTAAGGCATCAACCCACGGAAGAACCTTTGCCAAGGCGAAACGACTCATTGAAGCGGCAGAAGCACTCGCAGACGCTGGCGCGAAACTCATCGTCCTCGAGAAAATCACTGAAGAGGTAAGCCAAATCATAACGGATAACCTCGATATTCCGACCATCGGTATCGGAGCGGGACGGTTCTGTGACGGGCAAGTACTCGTTATCAATGATATATTAGGCATAGGTCCCCCACTCAAACACGCCAAACGCTATCAAGATTACGGTCATCTAACTTTTGAGGCAATCTGCCAGTATAAGGAAGAAGTAGCGAACGGCACATTCCCCACAGACGCGAACACCTCGCACATCCCACCCGACAAACTTGCACGAGTGCAGAAGTGGCTAAAATCAACGCACTAACTCGCTTGTTCGTAGGTTAGATAACTATATTCCGCCGCATCAACGACACGTATGCCTTTTAACTGCAGAGACGCCTTAAAAAACGGGGCATCTAACACCCACGTGTGGTATTCACCTTGCTCACCGCAAGCGTCAACGGGTAACCGTTTCAGTTCTGAAATGAGTTCCGCATCTAAATACCTACCGGTGATAGTAGGCAGAAAAAACTTTTTGTAGGCAAGAGAACACAGCACCTCAAATTTCTCGGCGATGAGGGTGTTCAGTATAGTGTGCCGATCTAACTCCCACAACGGTTTATAAACACCTACCAAATTTGTTGCAACACTCTCAATCCAATTCGGCATCCCGTTTACAGTGGAAATATCTCCTGTGATTAGAGTTTCAATTCCGCTATCTCTAAGGACTCGAATTTGTTGGCGGTAACTTGATCGATAGGGTTCAGCGATAGGCATAAACTCAATCGGGATTCCGATTTTTCGCGCCTGTAGTTCCATAAGTGGTGTCGGATGTGCGTAGAATTGTCGGTCATCCGCTGGAACAAAACAGACAAGTCTCCTTATATCGTAAAGATTTAAGGAGACTTGAAGTGCGAGGGCAGAATCTTTCCCGCCGGTCCACAATACTGCTGCTTTCATCAAATTACGCATCCAGAGGCACTACGTCGGCATAGACGTAAGTCGGTGAAGTATTTTTGCTTGAGTGGATCTTGTCATTGCTGTCTGTCTTAGAAACAATGTCTCTCTGGACAACTTGACCCGGTTTCGCGGCAACAGGCGAACTAAACATCGGTCCATCAACAACACATGTGTGGAACTCACCGTTTTCACCGAGCGGATCCACCCCATCAGGTAAATCAGCAAGGAGTTCAGCATCGAACCAACGTCCTGCGAAATCGGCAGGAACCTTGGTAGGATTGAGCGCGGTAATAATGGCACGCATGCCGGAAGCGATCATTTTATCAGCGAGTTGTGGGGTGTCTTCTCCCCACACCGGGAAAATCGGTGTGAAACCAGTGCCACTTAATTTGTCTTCTCGGTATTCACGGATGTCCTCTAAGAACAAATCCCCAAATGCGAAATGCGATGTCCCCAAATGTTCCGGTAACGCTTCCACTTCTGCCAGAAATTTCCGCATAGCGTCTTCGTAAATCGCATTGGAGCAAGGGTAAGGGATCGGTATCTCGTATAATGGCACTCCGAGCTTTTCCGCTTGCTGTTTTAGCACCCATGCTGGCGTCGAGTGGATGGAGACGCGATCAAATGTCTTTGTGACGGTAGTGAAAATGCCCCGTACATCGTAGCGTTCCGGCTGCTGGCGCAGTGTGTGAAGTGCCCATGCAGAGTCTTTACCCGATGACCAAGAAACGAAGACTGGGACAGGTGTAGTATCGTTCATCTGTTTTGTCATATTAAACCTTTCTGTTTTTAAAAACACATTTATAATGCCAAGAAATTGGAGAGTAAACTCTTTCCAGCAGCTGTCAAAATCGACTCTGGATGGAACTGTACACCCCAAATAGGCAAGGTTCTATGCCGAAGTCCCATGATTTCATCCTGATCCGTCCAGGCGGTGATCTCAAGGCAATCGGGCAGTGTTTCTCTTTTAACGATAAGCGAATGGTAGCGCGTGGCTTCAAATGGATTATCTAATCCTTCAAAAAGTTCAACCTCATTATGTTCAATCATAGAGGTTTTACCGTGCATCAATCGATCCGCCCTAACGACTTCGCCACCGAACGTATCCCCGATGCACTGATGACCGAGGCAGACCCCTAAAATCGGAACTTTACCGGCGAAGTGCTTTATGGCATCGTTGGATATACCCGCCTCTTTCGGCGTGCAGGGTCCCGGTGAAATAACAATCCGTTCAGGTTCCAGCGCATCCAATGCGTCCAATCCTATTTTTCGACTCCGATGAACCTCCAAGTCAGCACCGAGCTCACCCAAGTACTGCACCAAATTATAGGTGAAGGAGTCGTAGTTATCAATCATTAAAACCATCTTTTCGTCTCCTTTTTATCAGCGGTCAGCCGTTACAACAAGAAACCTTGTTCTGCCAATGCAATAGCACTCAGCATTGCTCGCGCTTTACTCACGGTTTCGTAATACTCGGTTTCAGGGACTGAATCCGCGACGACACCACCACCTGCTTGCACATAAGCCGTGCTATCTTTGATAACCGCCGTTCGGATAGTAATCGCTGTGTCTGCACTGCCGGAAAAACTGAAATAACCTACCGTTCCGCCGTACGTACTGCGACGCGTCGGTTCAAGTTCATCAATGATTTCCATGGCGCGTATCTTCGGTGCCCCTGAGAGTGTTCCAGCGGGAAGGCACGCCCGCAGCACATCAAAAGCCGTAAGATCTGCGCGTAAGCGTCCAATGACGTGTGAAACGATGTGCATCACGTGTGAAAAACGCTCAACGATCATAAAGTCGGTCACTTTAACGGTATGATATTCACAGACCCGCCCGAGGTCGTTTCGTCCTAAGTCAACGAGCATAACGTGCTCTGCCCGTTCCTTCGGATCGGAGAGAAGTGTCTGCGCCAACTCCTGATCCTCCTCAGTGGTTGTGCCGCGCGGGCGTGTTCCAGCGATCGGAACGGTTTGGACGATGCCATCTTCTACGCGCACCATCATTTCTGGAGAGGCTCCAACAATGTCAAAATCATTAAACTTCAAGTAATACATATACGGTGATGGATTGACCATTCGCAATGCCCGATATATCTCGAACGAATCTACCGACACGGGACAACTGAACCGCTGCGAAGGCACAACTTGGATGATGTCGCCTGCAGTTATATATTCCTTAGCATGCCTGACGGCAGCTTCGTAATCGGATTTCGTAAAATTCGATTGCGGGCTGGATATGATTTCATCATATCGCTCCTGATTCTCACCACTATTCCTGTGTAAATGTGCTTCAGAAGTAGCGGCAAGTTTCTCGACCAATGCCTCAATTTTCACAAGAGCATCCGCATAAGCTTTGTCCACATCTCCATTGATATGCGCGTTTGCCACAACTTTAATCTGATGGTTCACATGATCAAATATCAAGATCGTCTCGGCAATCATGAAGAAGCAATCCGGAAGCTGTAGTTCATCTTCAGTATTATCTGGCAATTCCTCGACGAAGCGCACCATGTCATAACTCATATAACCAACTGCACCACCGTGGAATTTTGGTAACTCTTCAGAGTCAACAGGTCGGTAATTCTGCATCAACTCCTCAAGGGCACGCAACGGATCTGCATGTTCCTGAACGACGGTTTCGCCTTTTTCCAAATACTCAATGGTAACCTGATGCCCTTTACTATGGAAAAGCACCGAGGGCTGACTCCCCAAAAAAGAGTAACGCGCAAGGTTTTCACCACCTTCAACGCTTTCGAGCAAGAACGCATAATTATCTGGCATCAGCTTGTAAAAAGCAGACACCGGAGTCTCCATATCCGCCATAATCGATCGGTAGACCGGTATTGTGTTTCCTGATTTCGCTGCCTCGCGAAAATCTTCCAACGTGGGATAATACATTTTTCAATTATTCCTTGCGGTTCGGTCAGGTGCATCTGGGGTTCAGGTTCTTATCCGTATATCCGCCTGCGCCTGCTTCGCAGTGAGAAGGCAGGCTATTGTTTTGTTTAATTTTTTAAACGGACATACGCTTGTCTGAATCCGAAGCTTTATAATTTTAGCCCGTTGCAAGCGCCCGACCATTGCTTAATAGGTAATTAGGGGCTTTCCTATAAAATCGAGACTATAGATGAATTTAATCAAGCAATTCTCGAACGGATGCAAGGATACAAGAACGGACGAAATATCGGCTTCTAATAGACGGCATCTGCATCGAAAATCTTTTCACCTACGACACGCGTTGATTCTCCGTCGGGGGAAACTTCTCGAAAGAAGCAGGAGCGATAACCGGTATGGCACGCCGCCACCTTCTGCTCAACCTTTATGAGCAGGGCATCACCATCACAATCTACTGCGATAGATTTAACCGTCTGTGTATGCCCTGAAGTCTCCCCCTTTATCCATAGCTTTTGGCGGGAACGGCTCCAGAAACAGACGCGCCCTGTATTCAAGGTTTCTCTTATTGCCTCTGCGTTCATATAGCCTACCATTAGGATTTCGTTATTCGTTTCATCTTGAATGACTGCCGCGACTAAACCATCGCGGTCATACTTAAGTTCCGATAGAATTTTCATTTTTTAAATTTTCCTTACTACAGGTCAATCTGTGAACTTTGCAAAAAAAACACCCTATGCTGCCGGGATCGGTGTGCATAAGGCTTCAACAGGACTTAAAAATAAAAAAACGACGATTTTCAATATCTATTTTAGTTATCTGTTTGAACGCACACTCCCCTATAAGCTCTTGGACCGCCACCAATGCCAATAGTTAGATATGCTATGCAATCTGGAGTGTGAACGTAAAAAGATCATTTTCTCGCTTTTCAATAAGAGTTGATAACTGCCAAATTTTGGGATGTATCCACGCTTAATATTAATAATACCACATCTATTTTGCATTGTCAAATTTTTTTATTGGATAAATATTTGCATAAAACAACGCAACGTGATATACTATATGTATTACAATTGAATAAACGAACGGTTCAGGTGCCGGATAACTGATAAAAAACCGGAGAATAGGGAAGCGCGGTGAGAATCCGCCACGGCCCCGCCACTGTAAACGATCTGCCTCTATCAAAGGCAATTATCCGTTGGAAAACCACTGTCAGACTGCTGATGGGAAGGTTCAACGGAATCCTGTAGTACAAGTTTTCGCTTGCAACTACGCCAAAAGATCGGAAGTCAGGAGACCTGCCTGAATCATGTTTCACGCATCTGCTTTCGCGGGAAAGCGGTGGAACAGAGCACAGTATCCTGTCAAATCAAAATAGAATACCAATATAAGGTATGAAATTTTTCACACAGTTACAGGATACGCTTTACACAAAGTGTCGCTTCTTCCCCTGTCTTTCCGATGAAAGCAGGGGTTTTTTGTTTCATTACGGAGGTTCTAATGAACAAAGTTTTAGCGGCGACGCTTGCAAGCGCGTCTAAAAAAGTCTTCCAGCGGCACTCTTCGTGCTATTCACTCCTACTTCTCGGCACAATCCTTTTTACATTCCTCGTGAGTCCTACCTTAGGACAAACAGAGGAGCCAAACACGGCGGTTGTCATAAATGCCTTAACGCACCCCGATCTGGGCATCACTGCCTCACTTTCGCTCATCGATCTGGATGAGCCAAGCGAGAGAAGGGCTGTTGACAACGAGATACTCCACATCGGCTTTGATCCGATATTGCGGCGGCGGGCAATTGGCCTCTCTATTCACGGGCATCTCGCCTATATCACGAGTTTCAACTTACCCATCACTGGCGAAACAAGTTCCGGCGATAACATCTATATTATTAACTTGGAAGATCGAGAGTTTGTTGGCGAAATTCCGATTCAAGCGGGTACAACGCCGCAGCAGATCGCCTTGGTCAGTGATCAGAAGTTGTACGTCACCTGTGCCGCGACGCATGAGGTACATGTCGTTGACATTGACAATCGCAATGTGACAAAGGTTCTCACTGGTTTCTTCAACAAACCGACGGGTATTACGCTCCTTAACGGTAAAGCCTACGTCTCGAATCCGGCATGGGAGTGGGATCCAGTTGCACGGAAAACGACCTATTACGATAGCAGTGTCACAGTGATTGATACGGCGACGGATATTATATTGAAATCCATTCCGGTGCCGACAAACGCAAGTGCAATCATTAACGATGGCGAATCCACCGTTATTGTCAAAACAACGGGTAATTACAACGACATCTCAGGGCACCTTGTTCTGGTTGACGCAGTTACCGACGAGGTCATTGAAACGGTTAAGCTCGGATTCACACCCGGTGCCTCCGCCCTTAATTCAGAAAAACAGTTGTTTATCCAAGGCAGTTGGCAAAACCCCGGTTTGCTCATCTACGATATCGCAGCACAAGATTGGATCCGGGACGAAGATGACACGATCGCCAGCTTCAGTAACGATGCAGATACGTCTGTTAGTGGTGGACTGACGTTTGCCCCAGATGGGAATCTTTATATCACCCAACCCGACTGGTCGGGCGGTGGACAGGATTTCGTTCGCGTCATGGACGTGGCAGACGCATCTCTCCTGCGATCCTATCGCGTTGGACCCGGCGGCTCTATTTTGGGGTTCGCAACGATTATCCGGCGACGCGAAGACATCAACAATGATGGGTTCGTCAACGTGAAAGATATGATAATCGCCGGTCGTTTTCTCGGTGATGAGGGTGCTGGAATACTTGCCGATGTCAATGGAGACGAAGTAGTGAATATCCTTGATCTGGTGCTGATCGGTCATGGACTCTAACTTGCATTCATAGGCGAGGTTTTACCTCGCCTTTTACAAATTCCATGCCTTCGCACTAATTCAGTCCTTTACGAAATTGCATGATACATGCTCTGAATCGAACACCATATCAATCTACAATAGAGAAGTGCTTCTGGGTCTTGCCCCTGCTCGTTTTTTTGCTCAGTTGTGTCTCTGCTCCCAAAGAGGAACCGATCTCATGGAAGGTGACGTTTTTTTCATTGGGGGCAAAGGTGCAATTTGATGCGACAGCACCGATACAACGCCTCAGTGCCTTTAATCCTGATGATGTGATGGTCGCACAACTCAACTTTCCTGTGCCACCGCGTCAGACAGAATCCATTTATTTTCAATGGAGTGAAGGGGAGACCTATAGATTTGAAGCGACCTTATCCACAGGGGATATTACCGTTCAAAGCGTGACAGCACCGCGGACATACACACAGGGAAATTTAGAGATCGCGATTCCCTATGGTGCCGCAATTGAATCGGATTTAGGAAATGCATCAGGAAACGATCAGAAGGCACTCGTTTTGCATGAAAGTGAAATGACTGCCACAGTTCTCGTTACAAACGGGAATGTGCCAACGACCTTTGATCTGGAACTTTGTCTACCGTCAACCGTAACCGCGGTTCGCTTTCCAGCAGATTGGGAGACTGAAACAATCGATGCGAAAACTTGTCTCTCTACCACCAGTAGACTTGGGGTCGCATCGGAGGTGTGGTACGGTGAATTAGTTCTGAGAACATCCAAGGCAAACCCATCGGACAGACAAGAGATTTCAGGCATTGTCCGTTTCGCAACAGATGCAGGACAGATATGGGAACAACGAGCGACCGTCCAACTGCGGATAGCGACTATCTCTGAGATCGCCGAACACCTCTCCATCGAATCAATTGAGATGCCTACAGACGCAATTGGTATGGCGGATCCGAAACAGCGAGAAGATACCATCTACTATCCACGCCCGTTATTTAGTTGGCTCCGAACGCCACAGACCAATGCATTTGAGCCAACAACTTATCAGACAGTCCGACTCCGCAACAGCCGTGAAGAAACGATCCACGTAGTTGTGTCATCAACCAACACGAATGCAAAGAGTGGTGAAGATATTTCCTTTCTTGCACCTCCAGAGACAACCAACGGTGGGATGAATCGGAGTGTAGCGTTTGCGAGTCTGCCGGGAGGCACGGTTACAGAAATTCCTTTGCCTATCTATTTCCACCCGATATATTTAAAACAGGGTAAGACAGCACAGGCGATTCCCGGTGAATACAAACGGGACATTACAGTAAAGGTTTGGGGGAGTGATGCGACAATTCTTCGCGAACAACGCCCCTTGCACCTAATCGTTCCAAATCAACAAGCATTGCTCGTGAGTCTATTGGCAATCGTCAGCAGTTGCATCGGTTTTGTAATTGTCTTGAGGTTCCACGAGCGACTTTTCGCAAGTTTCACAACGAAGCATCTCATTGTGATTGCCCTGTTCAGCACAACGGTTTTTGTGGCAGTGATGGTTCCGTCAACACTGTTCCTTAACTTAGTCCGCGCCATCTTAGGTCCGTTCTCCGTACTGCTGATTGGCTTAATCAACGAAACGCTCTATTACGCCTTGTTGACGGCACTGCTGATTTACATCATCGGAGCCCCAGGAAACGCTGAGACCACAAATCAGGGACGCGTTAAAGGGAGTGGCGTAATCTTGCTTGTCTCTGCGGTGCGTCTACTTTTGGGAGGCGTAACGTTCGGGCTTTTCACACCGATGGCGATCGTCTATACTGGCACAAGTGTCCTTCTACTGGAAACGGGATTCTTACTTGTGCGGAAACGCAGTCTGCTGGTGTGGGCAGTCGTATTGGGCATCTGCGATGCTCTCTCCGTTTATGTCGATTTTCAACTGTCTATACTGTTCTATCGGCTTTTCTACGCCGATTGGTATATCGTCCTCCGAATTTTAATAGAGGGGTTCGTCTATACATTTATCGGTGTACTTCTCGGTGCACGATTAGGCAGAGGTCTATGGCGTGTGGCAGAGTAGCCATCAGCCATCGGCTTTTAGTTAGTATAACGTTTGGTAGGTTCAAACGTTCGTAACAGCCATAATGTCCTTTTGAGTGGCTGCTGAAAGCTGACAACCAATACTACAGAATTACTTTACATTATGAGGATTTATGACAATGAAGCGAATTCAATTTTTCAGCTTACTCTGTATGCTCACCGTTTTACCATTTACTGTCGGGACAGCGGATGTGAATGTCACTTGGGTTCGGACAGGCGTAGTGCTTGAAACGGAACACAAAAACGACGTTGAAAGCGAAATCGACGTCGTATTCGAGACGAGCGGCGCAACACACGACTTAACCGAAAGACCGACAATCCAAAGGCTTGATGCAAATCGCGTTCTGTTCCAATTTGCATGGCAACCGAATCAAAAGTACCAATTTCACTTGAATGATAGCGAAACAACAGCTACCTCGCCTCTAAAGCCGGAACCCTATCTCATCCGTACCGTCGAATTAGATGGACTTTTGTCGCTGATGGAAAACCTTCGTCAGCCGGCGAAACCCACAGCACTCGCTTTAGGGCATGGAAATACGCCTAAATTAGCAATCGCAACCGACAGCGGACACCTTGCGGTCCTCCAACCGTTGACCGGTGAAACCCGCTGGAAAACTCGTATCTCGGAAGGCTACGTGAGGCGGATGACGTTCAGTCGCGATAATACGCAACTCTATGTTGGTGAACAAGCGGCAGATGGATTTATCTATTGCTACGACCTGACGACCGATAAACCGACACTTCGGTGGAAATACCGTACTGCCGACGACATTGAAACCTCTACACCGAGTAATCCGGATAGCGTCTACGCTTGGGTAAGTTACCCCGGTCAATCGTGTATGCGAACGTTAGCGAATGGAGACCTTTTAGTGGCGAGTGTGCACTCGTGGACAGAGAATAACACACCACTTAAGAAATCCCAACTCTACAGATTCAACGGGGAAACAGGGGATGTTATCTGGAAATGGACTCGTGAGGGCGCGGTCCCGAAGGTTATGCGATGGTTTGACGTAAGTGCTGACGGAAAAACACTCGCGCTCCTAACGGATAGTGGGCATAATCTGCAAGGAAGTGCGACGGATGAGAGCGATGCTGCCAACGGAAAACTCACTGTTCTCAACGCAGAGGATGGAACAGAAAAGTGGCACATGGATATTCAACCGCTGCGCGAGTATTTCACGCAGGTCACGTTCTGGCGCGGGGTTAGCATGTCTCCCAATGGTAAGTACATCAACGTGACAACGGACGATGGTCGTGCATTCATCTTTGACGTGAATAAGCCGGAACCGATATGGCAGGAAAACCTAACGACTCCGCTGGAGGTAAGTGGTATTCCTATCACCGCGACTGCTGGCACGATCGGAGCGACGGATGCCGCGGCACTCTTCGTTACAGGGGACACCTACATCCCATATCACCTTCGGAAAGGAGCACAAAAGCCATCAACAGGACATCCCAACGGGATGACGTTGTTCGCCTACTCGTGGCATGGCGAAAAGATCTGGCAATGGAAACTTGAGAATATGCCGCAAGGCTTACGCATTGACGCTAAGGATCGTTATGCCGTGCTATCGGTTTCCAAACGAGCACAGGATCCGAATGAGAGCCTTCATGGCGTGTCAGTATTTGATCTGACAGCGAAGGGCAACGGTTTGGCGAAGTACCTGTACACCTACCGCACAGAGGGGCAACTTCCCTACGACACACTCGCAATAAGTACGGACGGTGGTCTAATCGTTGTCGTTGAGGTGCCGATCGCGCTGTCAGACGAGACTATCCGCGGAAAAAACCGGATGCATGTGCTGTATTGATTATCCCAAGTGCAACCTAACCCAGAAAAAAATACAGGGGAACAACAAGTGTGGTGTTCCCCTGATCGCAACTTCAAAATGGTGTAGAAAAATCCCGAAGACGACTACGCCTCTTTACTGTGATACCGCATTCTGAGCAACAGCGTTTTGTGTCGATACAATCACGCCTTGTAACGCCTGAAAATAGCTCATTTCAGCCATCTTGATTGCATGTGTATCTCCATTTGCGCGTGCCCGTCTAAGTGCCTCCCAGCTCAACGCCAGCATCCGGTTGGTTTGCTCTAAAATTCTCCAGTCCGTATTCGAAATCATGGTATCCCCCGAAATTCGTTTTACGCTATCGGCGGTTTGTTGTTTCGCTCAAACAGCGCATTCAATGCTTCGCTCAACAGGTCTTGAATACTCGTGTCTCTTTCAATCGCGAGCATCTTCAACTGTCGATGCACGTCCTTGTCGAAATGTCCAGAAATCATCTTTTTGCCCTGACGGGATGGCGGAACCATTGGATTCGGTTTTGTCTCAACGGCAACCCCACCCTCGTCTGACAGAATTGCTACTGTTTTCATATAATGTATGCCTCCATACATGTGCACATGCAAACATGTATACATGTATTGAGAGTATATTACGTTAGTTTTACAAGTCGGTTTCAGATGAATGAAAATTTAATTTTCGGTTTTCGGCTTCCATCTTTACACCGATTCCCTCCAAAATTCGCAAGCATAAAAATCCGAAATCTGCTATACTAATTGCAACTAAAAAATTTAAGAATGGGTGAAAAAAAATGACAAAATGGACTGCCTGTTTGGCAGCACTCCTCTGTTTGGGAGTTGCTATTCGTAGCAGTAGCGCAAAAGAATTAACGTTAAATGATATTTTCCCAACCGATCGAGTGATAGATGTTCAAATCACCGTGTCGCAGCAGGATTGGGACACGATCCGGCATCAGTCACGCGATTTTATGACAGCACTCGGTGCGTCTCGGCAATTTAAGCCCATGGAGCGTCCGTATACCTATGTTGAGGCAAGCGTCAGCATTGATGGCGTCGCCTTTCCAAAGGTAGGGTTGCGTAAAAAAGGGTTCATCGGTTCACAAAGTAGCACCCGTCCGTCCCTCAAAATCAAACTCAATCATATCAATAAAGCGGGTGGGATTGAAGGGCTAACGAACCTGACCCTTAATAATAACAAACAAGACACAAGTCTAATGAGCCAATTTATGGGGTACGCGCTGTTTAATGCAATCGGATCACCCGCCCCACGATGCGCGTATGCGAAAGTGACGGTGAACGGCGAAAGCCTCGGTATCTACTCGCACGTAGAGACCGTCCGTAAACCGTTGTTGAAACGCGCCTTCGGTAACAGTAATGGTCCGCTCTATGAAGGAACAGTCGTGGACTTTTACGAAGGGTGGGAAAATAGTTTTGAACATAAACGGGGTGATGATACACGCGGCAGAGCACATATAAACGCATTAATTGACCTTCTGGCGGACCCGAAAGCAACAGAGGCTGATATTGGTGAACTAATAGATTTGGAGTCGTTTTACAGATTCTGGGCAACTGAAGGTTTAGTCGGATTCTGGGATGGTTACTCCGGTAATAAAAACAACTTTTTTGTCTATTTGAACCCCGATGACAACAAATTTTACTTCATTCCATGGGGTATGGATTCCATTTTTACCAAGATGAGTAAACTTGAGTTCATGAACGACAGACGCGCACCGATCTCGGTCAAGACACAAGGCTTGATCGCATATAAGTTATATCAATTCGAGTCCGGACGCAAACGGTATGCCGAAGCACTCACCGAAATTTTAGACAATCATTGGAACGCTCCAGAATTGTTAGCCACGTTAGACAAAGTCGCTGTAATGGTCGAGCCGCATTTAGTGCCTGCTCAGCGCGTCATTCAAGAAGATTGGGGTAGACGTGGAGGGTGGGGGAGAGAGTCCAAGAAACCGACCTTTGCAAGCGAACTGGAGGAAGTCCGCGACTTCGTCCGCAATCGCAAAAGTGATCTACAGGCAGAAATTGCTGACGGAATGCCGGTGTGGCGCAAGCGACCGGAACCGCCGTTCGTTATCGCAGAAGATGGCGACTTCATGAAAAATTTTCTGAAATCAATAGAAGATACCATAGTAGGCGCAGCACGCATGGGGGACCTCGAAGCTATCAAACAACACATAGCGGAAGGGGCGGATGTTAACGCACTGCATTTTGAGATGCCCCCCTTGACATGGGCAGCAGTGATGGGGCAGACAGAAGCTGCCGAATTACTACTTCAGCACGGCGCAAATGTCAACGGCAGAAACAGAGATGATAACACTGCCTTGCATCTCGCAGTGTGTTTGGGACGTGCTGAAACCGTTGAACTGCTTCTGAGAAGTGGAGCCGATGTCAAGGCAAAGAATGATGATGGTGCCACACCCGTAAATACTTTGCAGGTGCCGTGGGAAATGACAAAGATGCTGGCAGGATTTATGGGAGTAGAGTTGGAACAGAAACAGGTTGAAGCGGGAAGATCCAAAATTCAGGAGATGCTTAGTGCTGACGCGAAAATAGGGGCAGAAGTCCCATCAAACTCTGAGAGTAATTCAGAAGATTTATGGGCAGCATCGCGTACATCTTCGTCACAGAGTTTGTCAGCAGCAGCCTTCACAGGTGATGTCGCAACGATGAGGCAAGCGTTAGCAGACGGAGCAGATCCCAATACGAAGGACCCTCAATCTGGGAGCACATTGTTGGCTACTGCCGCGTTGATGGGACACACGGAAGTTGTGGCTCTTCTCCTTGAACACGGTACGGACGTTAACGCGAAAAGTCGGGACGGTGGAACGGCACTGCACGCGGCGGCGTTCCTTGGGCGTGCTGAGATAGTGAAACTCCTTCTTGATAAGGGCGCGGATACCACGCTTCGAAACAATATAGGTAGCATAGCGATAGATGGCGCGAAACTGGACTGGTTGATAACCAAGGGGATACTCGCCATGTTGAAACTTGAGGTGGACGAGGCTGAAGTCAAAGCTGGTAGAGTGGAAGTCATGAAACTGCTCGAAGGACAGAATAAGTAGAGGCATCGCGATTGGAACATCGCTCTTGCAAGGGAGAAAACTGATGCTTAACTCGCAAACGAACTCTGAGGTTATTCAAAAGAGCGCAGCACATGGAAAACCTATCACACCGGAGGAGTTTCTTGAAAACGATTTTGAGGGTTATGAATATGTAAAAGGAGAATTAGTCTCGACGGCACCTCCATCAATGGAACATGGTGAAATAAGTATCAACGTTATTCGCCATTTGGATTCGCACGTCCATAAACATCAGTTGGGACGTTTGTATACTGCTGAAACGACGTTTCAACTGGAGGATCGATTCGTGAAGCCGGATGTTGCGTTCGTTTCAACCGCTCGTTTGCCAGAAAACAGGCGTCAGGGTTCGCCTATACCCCCAGATCTCGCGATTGAGATAGTCTCGCCGACGGACAAACAGTATGATGTCACTGAAAAGGCATTAGCGTATCTGAAAGCGGGGACACGTCTCGTCTGGGTTATCGAACCCGTTGCAAAGACAGTTATGGTTTACCGTTCTGAAACAAATTTCACGCTGCTTACGTGTGAAGATACATTGACTGGTGAGGATGTCGTCGAAGGGTTCACGTGTCCGATCGCACAACTGTTTGAGTAGAAAATGTCATGTCGTATACGGATAGAAAGAAGCAAAATCGTAGCCTGCAACAACGGCGTGAGGTTTTGCAATGTAATACAAGGAATGGATTTAGTCTATTCCCAGACTAAATCCGGTGTTTCTTCAGATTTAAGGAACGCACGGTAAAGTCTCAATTCCCGTCGTTCCCCGCAAGGAAAATATAAAAATGGCAAAACCGATTAACTACAGTGACATCTTAGAAACCGGCGATGGTGGCATTTATGACCTTAAAACGCACGCCGCCGGTCCTGAAGGCAGTCTGCCGCTCACGGCAGAAATGCTCCTCAATCGACCGAGTGGAGACGTATTTGGCTTGACTCACAACGCTGCCATGGGTTGGGCACCTACGGAACTCAGGCGAGAGGAATTCCTGATTCTCAGCACGCAGGGAGGTATCCGTGCCCCCGATGGTAGTCCAATCGCGCTCGGATACCATACCGGGCATTGGGAAGTCGGACTCCTGATGCAGGCAGTCGCACACGAACTTAAGGAACTTGCTGCAATTCCGTTTGCAGGCTACTGTTCCGACCCGTGTGATGGACGGACACAAGGCACCGTCGGTATGATGGATAGTCTCGCCTATCGCAACGATGCCGCACAGATTTTTCGTCGCCTTATCCGTTCCTTACCGACGCGGAAAGGTGTCGTTGGGGTCGCTACCTGCGATAAAGGCTTGCCCGCGATGATGATGGCACTCGCCTCAATGCGGGAATTACCAGCTGTCCTCGTTCCCGGTGGCGTAACGCTGCCACCTACCACAGGCGAAGATGCAGGGAAAATTCAGACGATCGGTGTTCGTTTCGCACACGGTGAGATTAGTCTGCAAGATGCCGCCGACATGGGGTGTCGTGCCTGTGCGACCCCTGGCGGAGGTTGTCAATTCTTGGGAACTGCCGCGACATCGCAGGTTATCGGTGAAGCGTTGGGTATGAGCCTGACGCATACAGCATTAGCACCATCCGGACAGAATATCTGGTCAGACATGGGACTCCGTTCCGCACGTGCTGTGGTGAATTTGGCTGCGAAAGGGCTGACGATGAACGATATCGTCACGCCGGAGGCGATTCGGAACGCTATGGTCGTGCACGCAGCGTTTGGCGGTTCAACGAACCTCCTGCTGCATATTCCCGCGATTGCGCACGCTGCAGGACTGCAACGTCCATCGGTGGACGACTGGACCAAAATCAATCAGAGCGTCCCACGTCTCGTTGATGTCCTACCAAACGGACCTGTTGGACATCCAACAATAAGAGTTTTCCTTGCAGGTGGTGTACCTGAGGTGATGCTCCATTTACGTGAATTAGGACACCTCAACGAAGACGTACTAACCGCAACAGGCGAAACCCTCGGTAGCAACCTTGACTGGTGGGCAAATTCTGAACGCCGCGCGCGCGTCCGTCAAACACTGCAGGACAAAGATAACATTCACCCCAGCGAAGTGATTCTGAGTCCGGATGCTGCAAGAGAAGCAGGATTGACGAGTACAGTGACGTTTCCACGTGGCAACCTCGCACCTGAAGGATCTGTCATAAAAAGTACCGCTATCGACCCAAGTGTCGTTGATGCCGATGGTGTGTATCGGATGACGGGACCAGCACGTGTCTTTGTCCGGGAGTCCGAGGCGATACAGACCCTCAAAGGTCAGGGGGAAAGGGATCTCCAACCGGGTGACATCATAGTGCTCTGCTGTCGCGGTCCACAAGGCACAGGTATGGAGGAGGTTTATCAGCTGACTGCCGCGCTGAAACATCTTTCCTTCGGTAAAAACATCGCCTTGATTACGGATGCACGGTTCTCCGGTGTGTCAACCGGTGCGTGTATTGGGCATGTCGGACCGGAAGCACTGGCAGATGGTCCGATCGGGAAGGTGCTTGACGGCGATATAATTCAGATTGAGATTGATACCCGGCAACTGGTAGGGAGCATTGATCTGGTAGGACACGGCGACGAACGCTTCGGGGTTGAAGCGGGTGAACAGGTTTTAGCAGAACGTGCGCCGCGTCCAGATCTCTCTTCAGACGAAGCTTTGCCAGATGATACACGGCTTTGGGCAGCGTTGCAGTCTGTCGGCGGCGGCACATGGGGTGGCTGTGTCTACGATGTAGACGCGATTCTCAATGCCCTGAAATAGATGCCCGTTTCAGCGAAACTTGCAGGTTTTCTAAACTTGCTATGAATAATTTAAAATACTGGGCACCGCCCCTTCTGTACATGGTCATCATTTTTGTCATCTCGTCTTTGGAGCAACCCCCGCTTCCTATGCCGGAATTTGAGTGGCTGACGATTGACAAACTCTATCATTTCATCGAATACGCCATCCTCGGTGGATTGGTAGCAAGAGCACTTGTGGAGGCGAGACCCTCGGTAGTGCCATCACGACTGGTGTGGTATGTAGCGGCGGTGTTCTCTATTCTCTATGGCGCGAGCGATGAATGGCACCAGACCTTTGTGCCCGGCAGATTTGCTACCTTCGCAGATTGGGTTGCAGATGTGTTAGGGGCAATTGCTGGTGTGTTAGGTGTTTATCTCTATTACAGAAAAAAGTAATTAGCAAGCAGCAATCAGGTCGTGTGGGTACGGAACATCCAAACCGAAACCCGCTTCAACGAAACCCAAGGAACAATTAAAAATATGCATCCACTTGTTGACTTAAAAGTGCCAGAGGGATCTGTCGCTGTTCATTGGTTTGAACAGAGCAGTTTTGCCTTGAAGGATTCTGATGGTACTATTGTCCAAATCGACCCTTATTTTCCACGTGAGCGTCCCGCGGATCGTTTTATCCACACCGAACCACCGCTTGACGAATCAGCACTTCCAACCGATTTTGTTCTCTTGACCCACGCGCACGGAGATCATACCTGTCCAGAGTCCATACGCCGAATCTGGGGGACTTCTGATGCGACGCGGTTTGTTGGACCTGAGGAGAGCGCACGCCAAATCGCGGTAGAAACAGACGTTGCTGTTGGGAACATAACAGAGATTAGTGCTGGAGAATCGGCGACTCTAAACAGACTCACTGTACATGCCATCTACGCCAAACCCCCTGAAGGCGATGCGTCCGCTGACATAGCACCCCCTGATGTCACACACTTGGGATACGTAATTGTCAGTAATGGTGTAACGCTCTATTTCAGCGGCGATCCGATCAATAATTTCGCAGAGCACGACGCACTGGTTTCAGCAGTATCCGCATACAAACCCGACATCGGTTTCCTGACAAACCACCCAACCGAGGGCGAGTTTCCGTTCTACGATGGATGCGTCAAAATGGCAACACGGATCGGACTTAAACACGCTGTCCCAGCGCATCGTGCCTGTTTCGTTACCCGCGATTACGACCCGAACGAGTGGTCGGCTCAGTTCTCAACAGGTGGACCCGAACCGCTTATTATTGAGAGAAATTCACATATCATTTATCCATAGGCAGGACGGATACGAGGAAGGCGTTGTCTGAAGCAGTCTGAAGCACCCCATCACAATGATCGTGGTCGGGTGACTTCAGCAGATTTGGCGGATTGTGTTCTTAGGAACACTATAAATCGCAGCCTGCAACAACAGAGCAGGCGAATCTGTGGAGAGGCACGCCCAACATGAAACCGTCCTAAACGAACCGCAAGGAAAAATTAGAAAATGTCCCTTCAAAATCAGAAAACTCCGCTTGTCGGTATCGTCATGGGAAGCGACTCCGACTTAGAAAAAATGGCTGAAGCCGCAAAGGTTTTAGAGGAATTCGACGTTCCATTCGAGATAACAATCTCCTCTGCGCACCGTTCGCCGGAACGGACGCTCGAGTGGACAGAAAAAATTAAAGCAGAAGGTGGCAAGGTCATCATCGCCGGTGCTGGACGCGCCGCGCATCTCGCTGGGGTCATTGCCGCACATACGACACTACCGGTCATCGGTGTCCCGATTGACGGTGGACCGCTCAACGGCGTTGACGCACTGTATGCAACAGTTCAGATGCCTCCAGGTATTCCTGTTGGAACGATGGCAATCGGATATGGTGGTGCACGGAATGCAGGGCTATTTGCTGTCCAAATTTTGGCGACTCAATCCCCTGAACTGGAAGAAAAACTGTTAGCGTACAAAGAAAAATTGAGTGACGGTGTTGCGGAGAAAGCAGCACGTCTCCAAGAAGTCGGCTATCAGAATTATTAATTATGGACCCTCTGGGCGTTGCTCCATTACATTCCGCAACGGTTTTCGGTGGATTCCAGCGCAATTAAGGAGATGTACGATTATCAAGAGAAGAGAAATGATGGAGCCTGCAACAACGGCGCAGGCGGATGTGAAAAAGCAGGCTAAAGATAGAGTCCATGTCGTTTAACCGCAAGGAAAAATTAAAATATGGAAACCTTAGAATGGCAGAACGATACAGAACTGTTTGATATGATGGAAAAACGGTTATACGCCGCTGTGATTTCGGATGCCCTTGACGCAGTTGGTTTCCGCGAGCAGGCACTACGACATACTATTCGTCCGCTTCATCCAGAGACAGTTGTAGTAGGTCGCGCTATGCCTGTATTGTGTGTAGATGTCTATGAGATTCCAGATGAACCGTATCAGCAGGAAATTGCGGCGGTGGATAGCCTCAAACAGGACGATGTGTTTGTCTGCTCTACGGACGAGAGTACCCGTAATTGTATTTGGGGAGAACTCCTTTCAACGGCAGCGCGGGCAAGAGGCGCGAGAGGTGCCATCATTGACGGGTTTATCCGAGATGCTCGCCAAATCTTAGCAATGGAGTTTCCCGTGTTTACAACAGGATTGTCGCCTGTTGACTCCAGTGGACGCGGCGATGTGGTCGCGTATAACGTTCCGATTGAATGCGGTGGTGTTATGGTTAATCCTGGCGATATCGTGTTCGGTGATACCGATGGGGTTGTTGTTATCCCGCGAGCAGTAGAAAAAGATGTGATTGCAGCTGCGTTTGCAAAGGTAGCGGGTGAAGATCGAACTCGTGATGAACTCTGTGCTGGCGCGACGCTGCGCGAGGTCTATGACAAATATGGGATCCTCTGATGATGGCTTTCGGCTATACCAAAGTGTGAAAGCCTGAAACGAAGTGGAAGGCGGCTCTATACAGAGGCACGTGAATGCCTCAACCCACTTTACTTAACCGCAAGGAAAATTAAAAATATGATTTATGAATTACGTACTTATCAGGTTGTACCGGGGAAGATGAAAAACCTGAACGACCGGTTTGCAAACATCACCGTTCCACTGTTCGAGAAGCATGGAATGAAGGTTATCGGGTTTTGGGAAACGGCTATCGGAGAGGCAACGACAACAGAACTTGTCTATATGCTCGCTTTTGAAGATCTGGGGCACTATCAGCGTGCGTGGGATGCATTCATTGCTGATCCCGCATGGCAAGAGGCGAAACGCCTAACGGAAGTGGGTGGTCCGTTGGTAAACGTGGCGAGTTCCAAGATCGTTGAACCGACAGATTATTCACCACTGCAATAGCCATCAGCGGTCAGGTCGGATTTTTTTCAAAAAATCCTTTCAGCCCTCAGAGGAATGGCTATCGGCGAATTGGTTGGAAGGATGGCAGGATGGGTGCCCAATCTTCCACTCTTTGCCTTCCCACCTTCCATTTCAGTCTCTTACTGACTCCTGATGGCTGACTGCCATTTCAGCGTAATATGGCGAGTTTTCCCACTTGTTCGATTCGGCTTCCATCTTCTGTGCGGGCGATGACGCGATACAAATACACACCATTGGCACATCGCATTCCTGTCTCATCTCTTCCATCCCAACGGGTCTCATTGGTCCCTCGATTTGCGCTGGCATCGACAAGCGTACGGAGAAGTCTACCGGCGACGCTGTAAATTTTGATTGTGACAGTATCCGGTGCTTGTGCGAGGTAATAAGTAAAAAAAGTCTTCCCATCAACTGTGGGATTCGGAACGTTGAAAACCTCGCTGAGTGTGATTTCCTCATTTAAGGTGAAGGTAGTAACAAGTTCTGCCGTGTTTTCACTGGTATCCGCAGCACTGATATGGAGCTGATACTCGCCATTAGCAAGATCTGGCGCATAAGTGATAGCGGCATTTGTGGGAGCAGCAGGATCGAAGGTTTCAGCGTAATCGCTGGTAGCCAGCGGTTCAAGTGGCTCATACACACTACCGAAATTGAGAAGAAAAGCAGTTTCATCAAGCGCGCTATCATCGGTAAGGGTAATCTTGAAGCGAGGTTGTTCTGTAAGTACTGTGCCTTCTATCAAAGGTTCATCAAGTGGTTCGCGCGTCGAACCTGTACCGAGTGCAGTAACCCGGATGTCAATAGTAGGTGGAACGAGATCTGGGGCTTCAGTGACAAAAAACCTATAGACGACAAACTCTTCGTCGCCACCGATGGTGTTTCCATTGAAATCTTGTGCCTTAATATTGAAGGTGTACTCGCCCGGAAAGAGAATCGGTTGGTAATCAATTGGCACCGTCTGATAGCCACCCTGCGTGCGGAGTTCATAGTCAGTAATCAGCTCAAGCGGACCGCTATCCTTTTGTCTTGCAATTGTGAGAAACTCAGTATCAACACCATTTGTATCTTGTAACACAATAGAGATCTTCGGACGTGGCGGAATCACGCTGCCAGTCTGCGGTTGGATACCGTCCACCCATATACTGAAGGCAGGAGGCTCGCTATCCGTACTCCGCATCAGCGCAAACTGTGTGAGTTCGTTGATCTCTGCCACTATAGCCCCAACCCGTGCGGTGCTAAATTTTATCTTATCCCCGAAGTTAAAGTTCTCAGAGCTTGCCGTAACGATAATATCCAATCCGAGATGGCTAAGGTAAAGCGGTTCATTCACTTTACCTCGGACTTTGACGCCATTTGGAAAATGGACAGGTTCTGCGGAAGCATCACGAAGTTCGTAACGGACAGGATCGGTAAAAAAGATAAACCAATCCCCAATCTCAAATTCTCCGTTGGGTCCAGGACGGCTGTTTACCGTGGCGTTGCCATTACCGAGATTTGCGTTCCACGTACGGGTGAGAATCACATCGCCTCCGGTGTCATAGTCGGTTTCAAAAGCGAGAATATCAGCAAATTCAAAGGTGTAGTTGATTCCAATCGGTGTGCTTTCTTTCCTCGGAATCCGTAATTCCAAGCCGAACCCTTCCTCCCTGAATGGATTGTCCAATTGCCCAGACTTATCAAGTTTCTGGATGAGTGATTCTCCCTTGCGTTTGAGAAATACCTCATATTCGTCAGCATCTGAAAACAGTAGGACCCAAGTGCCAGCGGGGGTAAGGTTAGGGTTGATGGTGATGGCGGATGCCTCCAATTCCTGTTCGCTCGCGTTTTCCATCTGTATCGGGGTGACGTAATTTTCGAGCAGAAATTCGCTTTCAGAGGTGTAATTAATCTGCGATGACAGGCGGCGCCACGCTGAAAAATCTGCTTGCCATGCGTAGATTGCCAGTTGATTGGCGATTTCCGTTAGTGCAGTTTTAAACGCGGGATTGTTGGGTTGGAGGAATGTCTCTTCGCGCACGGTATCCTCCAAAGCACTCACATCAAAACGGAGTTTGACCTCAGCAGGTTTCTTGAGCGTCGTTACACCTGTGCGAAAAGCAGGTTCGTAATATTGTGCAACCTCTGTTCCCTGCCGAATGAGACCACGTCGAAGGGCAGCGACGCGAGGAATAGGTGCAAACGCGAGATCCGGTTGGGATGGATCGGTAGGCAACTGTGAAGAAACAGAGAGTGGTATTCCTGCCTTATTCTGTGGTTCAGCGTCGAGCGCGTTCGCAGGAAAATAAATATCAAACACCCTATCCAAACTGAACGCCGTCAACTCGTCTTGTGGTTTATAGTTAAACTCATTGATGATAAAAGAGACGTGTTGTTTGTTATCAAACTGGCGTGATTCTTGAATCTTTCCGATAATTTCGTCCTCGATCTCCGGATCATCCGGATCCGCGAGGACATAAATCTTGTGTACGCCTGTTGCGAGCGGTTTGTCAAGATCCAGCGTTGCACTCACGTGTTGCAACGCGTATGTGCCATCTGCCCAATCGGTGGGTTTAATGGTCACGCGTCCTATAATGTCGGCATCTTCGTCAATTATACTATCTCCTTCCGCATCCGGATTGCCTTCAGCAAATACCACCTCAATATCGGATCGAACGGGACGTCCACCAATGTTGACGATTTCTCCGATGAGTTGATAACCGTTCTTTTCCTCATCAAACACATATCGAATAGGTGCCCTGTTGGTTTCGTCTGTGCCGATTGCAATGTTGGGGCCTTCAGGAACTTTGACAATTCTACGTTCCGTTTTTGATGGAATAGCGAGTTCGTGCCCGGTGCTATCAGTAATAAGGAGTCTATAGCGTACCTGCCGTCCACCCTGTGGGAGTGGGATAGTTTTTTCGAGTTCATACCATTGTCCGCCCAGAGGGACATCTCCGAGAGGTGCTCGTGCAGGGATCATAGATATTGTCTCGTCTTCAAAGGTAGCGGTATCATCCCATAAGACTTTTATACTTCGTATACCGCCTGGTCCTTTATCATCAATAACAAGCACACTGATACTGAGTGTATCTGTAACTTTAATATCGAGGGTTTCTCGGATGTCATGTACGACAGGCGTGTCAACCCAAAACCGAGTTCCACCGATAGCAGCGCGGGTGTCATTATAGGCGAAGACCCGTGCAACGCCAGCTCCCGGTAGTGCGCTATTTGGAACATCAATGCGAATCGTCCCATACTCCCCCTGCCAGACTCTGCCGCCGGTACGCTGCACGATATCATTATTAATATTATCATCAAAATGATTTGCGAAGGTTGCGAAAGCGGAGAGGGACTCCGTACTAAAATCGGATGTGATCGTGAAGTTCCCAACCCCTGAAACCCCAATCTTTGTACCTTCAGTTGTTCCTACCTCGTTCGCTTTGATGACAATCTCGTGTGCTTTGTTGAGCGCGATGCGCTCTAACTCGACCTTTATGTCGAGTTCCGGACGAGCAAGGTGAGAGGCAGGGTCTCCGAAGAGTGTATATTGTTCCATGCCAGGGATCCACTGCGTATTTCGAATCCGACTGACAAAACTAATTTTGGCATCGGCAACAATATGTCCTACCGTTGATGGAAGTCCATCCTCACCGTTAAGAACAAGTTTGGGTTCGCGACCGACTCCAAAAAGGGATTCAAACAGGTCTTTGTCGAATTCAGCATTTGCTGTGCCGTAGGTTAACCGTGTCGCTGAGAGTGCCGCAATTGCACCATATTTTCCCAACAGAAATTGCTCGCTCAGACAGAAGTTCCCAACCTGCTGCGGTTTGTCAAACTGTCCATTAAGACAGGTCGTTGTAATAACAAAGGGGAGGTATCGGTTCCGCAGAGTAACGACATCTTCGCTATGAAAAATAGCCTCATCTGCCCAAGTCTGTATTCCTCCATGCCCAGTATATTCAATGGCAAGCGCGCCTCTATTGATAGCCGCGCGAATTTGAGCGCGTGTACGTTCCGGACTTTTAATCTTTCGGAGATAGATTTGGCGAGTATCATACCCGACGGGTATAATTTCCTGTATCAATTCATTACGCGATGCCTCAAAGACTCCATCGGATGGGTTGTCTGTGTGATCATCTGCCACCTGAATCAATGTCCCTTGCCACAGTCCTGTTTTAAGATTCTTTTCATAGTTGATGATTTTTTCAACCATAGTTACGAGCTCTTCAGGGGTCTGAACAGAAAGTCTGCCAATAAGCATGTCTGGAAGCGCATCTTCACCGCTGATGTTAACAAAGCGTTGGTCCATAGCGGTTTCCCCACTTGCGGGTGCCCATCCATGGTACGTAGGCACAAAGATCGGATAGAGGTTATAGGTGCCCCGAAAATTGGGATCGCGGCGATAACGCTCAACGATCGTATTTTTGTAATCATAGTGCGCATCTCCAACGAGGACGACATAAGTGGGGGCAGGCTGTTGCCAACTATTATAGGCATACCGGAGAAACCGTTGAATCGCAAACGGGTTAAAGAGACCATCACTGAATTCATCGTAGATGTCGTCAATATCAACAACCATGGTCGTTAATCCCTGTGAACGCCGAAATTCGACAAGAGGTTGAATGCTTTCGGCGAAGTCCGGATGCGTAATGACAACATAGTCTGCTTGATTAGCAGGGTTGCGTAATGGCGTTGGCGGTGTCGGAACAAGCGCGTTGATACTTCGATAGGCAGAACGGCTGATGACGAAATAGCGCGTATATTGGTTGACAGTATCCTCAAAGAGAATTTGATGACTAGTACCAACGCGAGAGACTTCACCACCAGTCAGCCTGCTGGTAATGCCATTTTCATCAATTTGATACACATCAATTGTATCGTGAAAGATGTTTCGGACGCTGTACTGGACTTTGCCGCGATTGCGAGGTTCAGTATTGGTGTTGAATTCAAGACGGTTTGCCTCTGCACGAAAACTTCGCCAATAATCAAATTCATACCAATCGAGATAGAAGTCGTAGGAACCGGCAGGCGTGTGGTTAGTATCCAACGCCTCAATGCGCATAAAATTCACCTGATTGTTATGGACGCGCGCCCATGGAATACTGCGGGTCGCAATTTGCGAAGCTTGACGCTTCCACTCCTCAACCCTACCGAGTTGAAGTCCGTTGAAAGAGATTCGTGCTTGGTGAAGTGCGTTCCCTCTTCGGGAAGCACCTTGAAATTTGACACGCAAGGTTGCCAAGCGGTCAATCGCAAGCCGCGGAACCGCCAAGGGCACCTCTATGCCTAAGTCCTTTCGACTTGTGTCAACGTTCCCACCGCGGAAGGCAGCCCAAAAATAGTGATCGGCAAGTTCAGACTTAATAGCGGTGCCAGCCAAGACATCGTGATGGACATTCTCTTCGAATCGAGCACGTGCTAAAAAAGCGACGGGTGTTACCAAGTTTTGTGCCCGCGGTGTCGCGTCTCGTTCTTCAACGCGGGACCCCTCAATACCAGTATTTGGTTCTCCTTGTAGAGCGAAACGAAGCCAGTAAACGTTTTCGTCGGTAAATTTGTTGTCAGCCAACGCTCGCCCATAAAAGATTATCTGTTCGCCTGGGTCAAGTGTGTTGTTCCCGTCTTCATCAAAAATATAGATGCCCTGTTTTTGTCCACTACTTTCCAATCGAACAGTATCGAGATCAATATCTTCTGGTTCGATACCCGCGGCAGCTTTAATGTGATTATAGGTAATGCGATAGAGATCCGTTCTGGTAACCGGAATTTTAAATCGGAGTGTACTGGAAACCGTCAGTGCGGGTGCGCCAGGAGTCTGATTTCTGTAAGGTGTCCGCCGCTGGCTGCGCCACGATTTTGCTTGCTCGTAATTTCGCAATGTTCCTTGGAATAGACTCTCAAAAGCGGGAGAGTTCTTTGAAAAAATAGACGGAGCCGCAGAAACAATTCCACCCGTTGCTGCGAAAGGCGGAAAATCAATACGGAACGTCACAGATTTGAAAATTCTCAGCTGCTTTGTTGCCGGATTGTATTGTATCGGATTAATTTGCAGACTCGCGATGCGTTGTTCCCGCACAAGACCTACTGGAATAGCCTCTACCAACTGTGTCGGATAAAATCCCTGAGTCTGCGAAGTAGCAGGGCGGGAGTTTGTCGTCAGAGCAGGGAAAATTGGATCGTCTGGCGTGATACGGATATTTTCAACGCTTCTTATCTCAGGACGCGCCTCAATGACGGTGACAATCGGCGTTCCTACGACAGGAATACCGATGCGTTGTGTGTAGATAGGGAGACGCGGTTTGCCCACGTCAAGTGTCCAATCTGCACCCGCAAAATAGACTTCGGTGTATTGGCTATCGGTAGAGAGGGTATCGTTTAAGGGAACTCTCTTTACTGACTGCTGATTGCCGACTGCCGACTGCCATTCTTGCTGATGATTATTCCTTACCTGGATTTCGGGTAGTGTGAAACGGGCTGTGAGTGTGTTCGATGTGGTTGCAAGAATTTGTAGAGGGTTTTTGCTTGGGTGTTGCCCCAATGCTGGTGATGTCTGCGCTACGGAAACCAATGTTGGAACAGTGAAGAATATAAAAAATATGGCTAAAAAAAATCGAATCTTTCTCATTTTTATAATTATTGGATTTTTACGCTGCCTTCCACTTTGTGTCAGGCAGATTTTCGGTGTGGCTGCAACTGACTTGGACAACTTGCCCAAAAAGTCTTCATGAACAACCTTTTTTACTTATCAGTTTTCAGTAAAGACATTAGAACTATAATACCTTCCTCTCTTGTCACTGACTGCTTCCTGCTGATTGCTGACTGCTATTCCGCGCGAGTCGCGCCGCGCAACTTAGTGCTCCCACCAGACTCATTTCATTAGCAATACCCTTGCCAGCTATGTCAAACGCCGTCCCGTGATCCACACTTGTCCGGATTATCGGTAAGCCTAAAGTGACATTCACAAGTTCACCAAATCCGAGGAGTTTTATTGGAATATTGCCCTGGTCATGATACATAACGATAACGGCATCCCATTCACCTTGACTTGCCTTGACAAAAAGCGCGTCGGCAGGAAGCGGTCCATCAATCGTACCCGTACTGAAGCGTGCTTGTGCCTGAGCAATGGCTGGACGGATAAGGTATTCTTCCTCTTTTCCGAACGCTCCGTCTTCACCCGAATGTGGATTTAACCCGGCAACGACAAGCCTCGGTTCGGAGATACCACAACGGATCAATGCCTGTTGAGTGATACGGATAACCTCAACAATTCTTTCGACCGAGAGATGTTTCGGCACATCAGCTAACGCGACGTGATTCGTAACGAAAGAAACCGCGGGAATGGTTCTCGGTTCTCGGGAACCATCAGCGTGTTGGCTCGGCTGTCGGCTATCAGCAAGAGAAGAAACGCAGGCGACGGTATCTTTCTGACTGCTGGCTGCTGATTGCTGATTGCTATCCAATGCTTCAGGTGTACAGAGCATCATTACCACATGGGGGGTGTTTGTAAAGGAGGCAAGCATTTCCGTGTGCCCTGGATAGGAAATCCCTGCGCGGTGTATAGCGGCTTTGCAGATAGGGGCAGTTGTGATGGCATCCAGTTCGCCATGCATAGTAAGATGTGTCCCTGTTTCAATCGCTTTCACAGCAGCAACCCCCGCACGTGCATCTATAGTTCCGACAGAAATATCCTGAGGGGATATTGAAGACACATCAAGTACATCGATCGTCCCGTGTTTTGCAATCGCTTGCATCGGTTTTTTGATTATGTTAAGGTTTAGCGGTGGTCTGTTCGGAGTTGTGAAGCGAAGACACGCGTCCTGAAGAATAGCAGAGCTGCCAATAACAATCGGCTGGCATAACGAATATACACTTTTATGGGTGAGTGCCTTGACAACAATTTCGGGACCGATGCCAGCCGCATCCCCCATTGTAAGGCCAATCTTCGGTTTATTCTCTGTGCGCGGCATACCTGCTCCCTCCCGCAGTAACGGACGCGGGTTCGAGTGCGCAGTAGCTCCGGATTGGATCTGTACCTCTGACCGAGTCATTGCAATTTCTCCCTTAATCGAGACGAATGTGCCTCGATCAGGAGATAGAGGCTACGAGTTTAGCTCTCACTGCGAGGCAGATAGAGCGTTGCAGCACGGGCACGCGAGACGTTTCCAGAGGGCAATTCAAGCACCTCGTATTCAGGCTTAGGAGCCTCATCATCACCTGACGGATGAGGTAAGCAGATAACGTCACCAACAGCGAGCATTTTTCCAGCTTTCGCGGTGTGTCCATTGACGCTGACCGCACCTCTGCTACAGAGAGTATTGGCTATTGTTCGCCGTTTTACGAGACGACTGATCTGTAGGAATTTATCTAATCGCATTTTTTAACGATTCGCAAGCGTTAAATCAAGCAATTGGTTTCAAGCGGTTTTCGCTTAAGAGTCGCCTGTACCATTGTTGCAAGCTGCCATCATGTTTTAAGTCTTTTCTAAGATATCGCACGCCCAATGGAGTGCCTTAAAGAAATCTTATCCGCAAGCCGAAACAGATATTAAAACTGAAACTATACTGGCGGTTGAGAAGCGACCGGCACTTCTACAGGAACTTCGGGTTCCACGATAATATCTGTTAGTGCCTGTTCAAGTACCTGTGTCATATCGTTGACTTTGTGAAAACGGATACCTTCCCGAATTTCGGTCGGGATGTCAGCCTCATCTTTCTCGTTGTCTTCAGGAATGATGATGTCGAAAATACCGTTTCGATAGGCAGCAAGTGCTTTTTCTTTTAAGCCACCAATCGGTAGAACTCTTCCGCGGAGCGTAATCTCCCCAGTCATAGCAACGTCTTTGCGAACAGACTTCCCTGTTAGCGCAGAGAGAATTGCCGTGGCAAGGGTAATTCCAGCAGAGGGACCATCCTTCGGCACTGCACCTTCCGGAATGTGAATATGGATGTCCTGCTGTTCAAACCGATTGTTGGAGAGCCCGAAGGATTCAGCACGGGAGCGGATGTAGGCGACAGCAGTCTGGACAGACTCACGCATCACTTCCTGAAGTTGCCCTGTCATACTGAGTTTGCCTTCCCCCTGCATCGTCGTTGCCTCAACAGAAACAATATCACCGCCGATTTGGGTCCATACCATACCTGTAGCAACACCGACTTCATCGCGTTCTTCAGCTTTCGTGCGCGTCCACTTCGCAGGTCCAAGATAGTCGCTTAAATTCGCAGGTGTCACTTCAACTTTGAGATCTGGTGTCTCTTCGGTAACGATCTCCCTCGCGACCTTTCGCATGACGGTCGTGATTGTACGTTCAAGATTTCGCACCCCAGCCTCACGCGTGTACTTGTGAATCATCTCAAAGATGGCTTCGTCTGTGAAGGCGATATTGTCCGCTGAAAGTCCATGGCGTTCGAGTTGTTTCGGGATAAGCCCATTCGGTGTAAAAGTAGTGATGTTATGCTTCTCAAAATCCGTATAACCCGGTAGTTCAATGATTTCCATCCGGTCCTGGAGTGCCGGAGGTATAGTGACGCGGGTGTTGGCAGTCGTGATAAACATAACGTCGGAGAGATCGAATGCAATATCCATGTAATGATCTCGGAAAGTGGAATTCTGTTCCGGATCAAGCACTTCAAGGAGAGCAGACGCAGGATCGCCTCGAAAATCAGAGCTGAGTTTATCAATCTCATCAAGCAAGAAGAGTGGATTTTTCGACTTGACATCACGGAGCCCTTGAATGATACGCCCAGGAATTGCGCCGATATAGGTCCGTCTATGTCCACGAATTTCTGCTTCGTCTCGAACACCACCGAGTGACATTCTGACAAACTTCCTACCTGTGGCGCGGGCAATCGATTTGCCGAGTGAAGTTTTTCCAACGCCTGGAGGACCAACAAGACAGATAATAGGTCCTTTGAGGTGTTTGACGAGTTGTAAAACAGCAAGGTATTCTAACACGTTTTCTTTCGGTTTCTCTAACCCATAGTGGTCCTCATCAAGTATCCGTTGTGCTTCAGAGAGTTTAAGCTGATGCTCAGTTTCCTCTTTCCACGGCAGCGCGAGTATCCAATCAACATAGGTGCGGATAACACCAGATTCAGCAGATTGCGGGGGTATCTGTGCAAGCCGATCAAGTTCTTTGAGAGCCTTTTCTTCGGCTTCTTCAGACATTCCGGCATTTTTTACCTGTTCTCGCAGTTCATCAACTTCGGCGATGTCATCTCTGCCCAACTCTTTCTGGATAACCTTCATCTGTTCCTGAAGGTAGAATTCTCGATGCGTCTTCTGGACGGATTCGCGAACCTGATTATGAATGTCATCACGAAGCTCATTACGTTCCAGTGACTGATGCAAAAACTGGATGATGAGTTGTAAACGCTTAATGGGATTAAGTTCGTCGATGACAGCTTGGCGTTCCGATGGAGTGAGATTGAGAATTCCAGCGATAGTATCTGCGAGATGCCCAGGTTCTTCTTGTTCCTTAATAGAGCGTTTGACTTCGTCAGAGGTCAAACCTTGAGGTTGTGAACCCCTCCCCTGTTCCTGCTGCCGTGTCTTTGCGTACTCATTGAAAAGCTTTCTGGCTTCCTTCATGAGAGACTCGGAAGTGCTCGCTAAGCCTATCTCCTCGTGGACGATTTGCACGTCTGCACTCAAAAAGTCATCAGTCTCTGTAAAGCGAAGGACTATTGCACGATGCTCTGAGGCAATAGCAATACGGATAGTGCCATCACCGGGTTCATAAGACTCGATGATATTTGCGACAGCACCAACGACATGGAGATTTTCCGGAGCTACCTCCTCTCCTTCTTCCAACTCCACTTTTTGGTAGAGGAGGAGTATACGCCTATTTGAGCCGAGGGCAGCATGGGTCGCTTGGACTCCCATTTGGCGGGCGACATTTAAAAGAGATTTCGTCCTCGGAAAAATCAAAATCGCATCGAAATCCGGGGGCAAATAGATAACGGGTAAACTTACCGTTTCGTATTCTTTCGTTGCTGTCGAATTCATGTCTTTTTCCTATGGTTGTTGGTTGTCGGTGGAGAGGTTTTCTGTAACAATCTTCGTCGCTGTTTGAATATTCCAAGTTTAGGCAGATTGTTACCAGCGTCCTCTTTTAAGAGTCGTCAGCCGTCAGTTATGAGAGGTCGGTTAAGAGATGACTTGGATAAGCCAAAACCTTCTTTTAACCGATAACTGATAACCTTAACCATCAACTCGCCTCCGTTATAAATGTTAAAGCACGAGTTGATGGTTAAAACTATTAAGCAGTTTTAAGTGCTTCGGATTTCCTATAAACGAGTTGCGGAGCTTCATCCTTACGCACGGTGTCTTCGGTAACATGACACGCTTCAACATCGTCAAGCGAAGGAAGACGATAAAGCGTATCAAGCATAATTCTTTCAAAAACAGCCCTTAACCCACGCGCCCCGGTTTCACGTTCAATTACCTCATCAGCAATGGCGGTTAACGCCTCATCAGTCACATGGAATTGCACATCTTCATAAGCCAAAAGATGCTGATATTGTTTCACCAAAGCATTCTTAGGTTCAGTGAGAATGCTAACGAGAGCTGGCGCATCCAACTCATGAAGGGTTGTGACAACCGGAAGTCGCCCTATGAGTTCCGGTATAAAACCGTATCTAATAAGATCTTTCGGTGTTGCCTGTGCGAGTATTTCATGAATCTTTGTTTCGCTTTTGGGTTGGATAGGCGAACCGAAGCCAATACTCTGCTTTCCAAGCCTATCTTTAATCGCTTTGTCTAATCCGATAAAGGTTCCACCACAAATGAACAACACTTTTTTCGTATTCACCTCAATCATCTCTTGATGTGGGTGTTTTCTGCCACCGCGCGGCGGAACATTTGCGGTCGTTCCTTCGAGGATCTTAAGTAATGCCTGCTGAACACCTTCACCGGAGACGTCACGGGTAATTGATGGGTTTTCAGATTTTCGTGTAATCTTATCAATTTCATCAATATAAATAATACCTGTTTCGGCATGTGCGACATCACCATCTGCGGCTTGGACCAGCTTCAAGATGATATTTTCGACATCTTCACCCACGTATCCAGCCTCAGTCAACGTTGTCGCATCGGTAATAGCGAATGGCACGTCTAACACTTTCGCAAGCGTTTGCGCGAGGAGCGTTTTTCCCGTGCCTGTTGGACCAATAAGTAAAATGTTACTCTTGTCTAATTCAACGTCATCAGTCGTGTTTCCATGATGTAAGCGTTTGTAATGCGTGTAAACGGCAACAGATAACGTCTTTTTGGCATCTTCCTGACCCACTACATATTCATCAAGTTTTGCTTTAATTTCTTCGGGTGAAGGTGGTGTTTCAAGTGTGTCTTGTTCATTTTCTGTTTGTGAGTGTGTTGCGCTTACCAATTCGGTTTCTATTTGCTCCTGGACGCTGCTTCCGCGAGCCCGTGAAGGTCTACGCTGGGGACGACTACCAGGCTCTTCCTGTTCGCTCGAGCTACTGCTTTTAAAATCCTCCATAGAAAAATCAAGGCTACCATCCGGTTCACGAGTGAGAATGTCATTACAAACAACAATACACTCAGCAAGACACTTCTCACAGATATTTGCGTCAAGTCCATTAAAAAGCCTTTCGACTTGGGTGTTATCGCGTCTACAAAATGAGCAGGCGGCACTATCTACAGTGGACGCTGATAACCGGACAATACATTCAACGCAAATATTTGCTTCTCTGCCTTGAAGAAGTCGGCGGACTTGTGTGCTGTCCTGTTGACAGAATGAACAGAACAAGTCTCGATGGTTGGATTCGGACATAGAGGTTTTCTCCTTTATTTATCCATGTCTAATATGGAAAAAGCCTTGCGTAATTCTAACCGTTGTATAAATCTCGTCAGAACTTTCTTAGGTTAGGTTCAATACCTACAGCGCACACGAATTAATCCTGCTGTGTTGCCCGTTCGGAGACGACCTGATCGACGATACCGTATTCAAGTGCCTGTTCGGCAGTCATGTAATAGTCACGGTCGGCATCAGTGGTGATCTTCTCAATATCTTGGCCCGTATGCTTTGCTAAAATAGAATAAAGTCGGTCGCGTTCCTGCAGAATTTCTTTTGCATGGATGCTAATATCAGAGGCTTGACCGCCAATGCCGCTCGCCATCGGTTGGTGAATGAGTGCTTTTGCATGTGGGAGCGCGTACCGCTTTCCGGGTGCCCCAGCGGCAAGAAGAATAGCTCCCATACTATAAGCTCTACCTAAACACCATGTCTGCACATCGGCTTTGATATACTGCATCGCATCGTAGATTGCCAAACCGGCGGAAACAGAACCACCAGGGGTGTTAATATAGAGCACTATGTCTGCATCCGGGTCTTTTCCCTCGAGGAAAAGCATCTGTGCTGTTACAATGTTTGCAATGACATCATCATCAATCGGTGTGCCGATCATGATAATTCGGTCTTCAAGTAGACGAGAATAGATATCGTATGAGCGTTCGCCTCGGCTGGTTTGTTCAACGACGATAGGTACAAGGTTCATATTTTTTAGTGGCTGTCAGCACTCGGGGCGGTTTTTCTCTGAAAAACCTCTCAGGTGTCGGTAAAAAGGGTGTGGGAGGGGTTTGTAACTCCGATTTCCCTCTTGTGACCGACTGCCGATAGTTTCCGACTGCCGATAGCTATTCTTCAGGTAATTATGAGCGATTGCTTGGCGGATGCACGGTTAATCAGGAACTGATAAATTTTCTCGTGTTGTAACTGTCCCCGGAAATCCTCTAATCGGTTGCTTGACTTTAGCAGAGCAGCATATTTTTGAGCATCTCGGTTTTGTTGCTCAGCAGCGCGTCGAATCTCGTATTCCAATTCATCGTCGGATACGGAAATGCCTTCCTTCTCGGCAATAGTCTCGAAAATCCATGACTGTTTTGTTTGTTGAATGACATCCCGACGTAGTTCATCGGGCAGGGCATCCATGTTAATTCCGGCATCGTCAGGACTTCTGTGCTCATTTGCCAGTTGCTGTTTGACGTTCTGAAGCGTCTGTTGTACATATTGATTAACTAACGGATCTGGGATGGTAATCTCGGTTTTTTCGATGAGTTGCTCCAGCAATTCTGCTTTCTGTTTATCAACATGTAGACTCGTCTCTTCCTCAACAAGATTGTTCCATATCAACCCATAAAGCTGAGAGTAGTTCTCGTACCCGAGATCCTTGGCAAATTCGTCATCTAAGGATGGAAGATGTTTTTGCGTGATAGCGTGCAGCGTTATTTCGTACTGAGCGGATTTACCTGCAAGTTCAGCGACATTGTGTTCTTGTGGAAATTCAATATCCACGTTATTTGTATCGCCAATCTCCATGCCCAGTAACGCCTGCTCAAGTTTTTCGTGTATAGCCCCAGCACCGAGTTCTATATCAACATCTTGCCGCGATTCGGCATCAACTCGATTTCCGTCGAGTAAGCATTCCCAATCTATTCGAACACAGTCTTTCTCTTGGACCGGACGTTCAACGTCAAGCGGTTCATAAGTTGCAGATTGCGCTTGTAGTCGTGTAATATAGATATCAACATCTTCACGGGGCACGTTAACAGGGTTTTTATCGGTTACGAGTTCATCGTAATTCGGGAGGCTAATACTGGGTCGAATATCTACAGTGGCTGAGAACGTGAAAGGCTCGTTTTCCGTGATTTGCAATTCATTCAGGGGCGGTGTGAAAGTGGGTTGTGTAAGTGGGTTGAGCCGCTCGTTATAGATTGCATCTTCGTAGGCAGGAGCGACAATATACCGAACAGCTTCGCTGTTGACATATTCAGGGAATCGTGATTTGAGGATTGTTACTGGGACACGACCTTTTCGGAAGCCGGGAATAGAGACTTGGGTGCGTAACGATTCACAAGTTTCCGCCAGTGCTGCATTGACATCTTCAGAAGGAATCTCTATGTCCAAACGGACTCTTGTAGTGTCTAACCTTTCAATTTGAACTTTCAAGTTTTCTATCCTCACGCCAAGCGTTCAAAGCCCGAATATTTTAAATCAGACTTATGTATCGTTTTTCCAGGATGTCAAGAAAAATGGCTATCGGCCTTCAGCTGTCGGTGGATCTTTCTGGCAGTTGCTGACGTTTGTCTATTCCACAATGCCCTCTGGACTGACCACTATTTTGCAAGTTGTCCAACCCTACCACTATCGCCACCCTCAGATACGATGCAGGAAAAATAGATGAAAATGCAAGCATTTTAATTTTTTCTCCTGATGGGCGAGGAGGGACTTGAACCCTCACGAGGCGTAACCCCAATAGATCCTAAGTCTATCCTGTCTACCAATTCCAGCACCCGCCCAAACCCGCTTTATGACAGTCTTTCGATGCGCCGTGAAGGAATCGAACCTTCAACCACCTGATTAAGAGTCAGATGCTCTGCCAATTGAGCTAACGGCGCGTCTGTTTCTGCGTAAGCCTCTATAGGAAACCTGCCGTTAACCATCTACTCGTCTCAGATACAATATCTAAATGCACGAGTAGATGGTTAAAATGCGAAGCATTTCTCTATTACCATAGAAGCGTTTTGTTAAGTGCCACTCGCTAATTGTTAGGTGCGCTTTCAAAGCGGACACCCAGCATCCAAAAAATATCCGCGTCCGGAGGGATTCGAACCCCCAACTTATAGTTCCGAAGACTATTGCTCTATCCATTGAACTACGGACGCATATTAAAGGTGGATGATGGGATTTGAACCCACGCCCACTTGATCCACAGTCAAGTGCTCTACCCCTGAGCTACATCCACCATGCTTCGATTCTTCATCGAGCAGTCTGAAAGCACGCCCAGCAGGAATCGAACCTGCAACCTACGGATTAGAAGTCCGTTGCTCTATCCAATTGAGCTATGGGCGCTCGTGCAACAAATTGGTTCGTTTTTGGATCGGGGCGAGAGGATTCGAACCTCCGACCTTCTGCTCCCAAAGCAGACGCGCTAGCCGGGCTGCGCTACGCCCCGAAATTCCTTATAATACAAACTTGCCAACAACAAATATGCTGTTAGCAACTACGAAGGCAATATGTGCTTGCAAATCACACCCATATTTTTTCATAGGTGTTGTTTAAATTATACACTATCCTCTCGCACTTGTCAAATTAAATATGAAAAATTCTTGTCTTTTTTGACAACCCTCCTTGCCATAAGCATGTAGTATTTTTCCTTTGTCTATACGAAAATTAACCCTATTCTCAAAAACGAAATCGTTGTATTACACTGAATAACAACTCAAATTAAAATCTTTTTTCATGAAACTTGTATAAACCTATTTACGATAATTATGTCAAACACTCCGAATAAATACTTTTTATGACAACAAACAGGCAAAAAAGTTCAGGAGGAAACATGCGTTTAATTGAAGGGATATCCATTGGCATCGCCGCAATTCGCTCAAATAAGATGCGTTCATTGCTGACGATGCTCGGTATTATCATCGGTATTGCAGCCGTGCTGGCAATGATCGCTATCGGTGATGGTGCTAAGGAGATTGTGATACAAGACGCCCAGAAAATGGGCGGTGCAACCCGAATTACGCTATACCAAACCTCATACAAACGAGAAAATAACAGGTGGGTCCGCATCCGTAGCAATGAATACATGGAATATGAAGATGTATTGGCTATTGAAGCAGAGTGCCCATCCGTGAGTTCAGTCACGTCGAGACTTGCGGATTGGCGAGGTGTCCTGTTTCAAGGTCCCGGTGGCACTGAGACCCGTGCTGGCTATAACGGAGTAGACGCTAACTATACAACCGCAATGGATTGGGACATCAAAGACGGACGCTTCATTACAGACGAAGATGTCCAAAACGCAACAAAAATCTGTGTGCTCGGAGACGAGCTCGCAACCGAGTTATTTGGCAATGAATCCCCATTAGGTCAAGAGGTCAAAATCGCAAGAAGGATTAGTTACCGCGATCAATGGGGACGGAGAACGAGAAGGCGGTCCACCGAACGTCTCACGGTTGTCGGCACGCTCGTTCCGAGAGGGACAAGTTTCCAGTTTGGATGGAGTTATGACAACCTCGCCTTTATCCCTGTATCAACTGTACAAGAGCGTTTGACAGGTGACGATGAGGTTGGAAATATTATGGTTTTCGCGAATACTGTTGACGCTGTTCCGAAAGCGATCGAAGAGGTGAGAACCGTCATCAGAAGGCGGCATAATAACCAAGATGAATTCGTCAGAATTCGGGAGATGCGTGCAGGCATGGCACAGCTACAAAAAATCAGTAAGATGATTAAAATCGCCTTGGGGAGTATTGCTGGATTCTCACTTCTCGTTGGCGGTATCGGCATTATGAATATGATGTTGGTCGCTGTCACTGAGCGGACCCGAGAGATCGGACTCCGGAAGGCACTCGGTGCTAAATCCTTAGATATCCTAACTCAGTTTCTAATGGAAGCAATTATAATGTGTGGTATAGGCGGGTTACTCGGCATCGGACTGGGTATATTTGTAGGGGAAGGCATGGCAATGCTCGCTGTTAAAATTGCCAAAATTGTTCCCGAATGGCCCTCGGTTGTCTCCATGCAGTGGGTCATAATTTCGGTATCGTTCTCCGCAGCAATTGGCATATTCTTTGGCATGTATCCAGCAATCAAAGCCTCCACCCTCGCACCGGTCGAAGCACTGCGTAAAGATTAAATATAGAACTACCTAAACAACACTTATTTCTGTAGGCGCGCCTCCTAAGCGCGCCTTTCTTCTTTTAATCCAACCTCCGCTTATCTACTAATCCCAAAATCCATAGCCAATAAACAATAAACCTATTTCGCTTAACTGCGTCTAATAAGGTAGTTGATTTGATAAAATGAAGCACCCCGATTTGGAAATTGTCTTGTAAAAAAATTGCTACGAAAAAAATCGAACTTTATTCCCCTTTTCTTTGTCTAACGTAATAAGGATAGGAATACTTTATAATTTGGAGGCATGAAATGCGTATAATTGAAGGGGTAACTGTTGGTGTTTCCGCAATTCGTAGCAATAAACTGCGCTCTTTGTTGACGATGCTCGGCATTATTATTGGGGTTGCCTCGGTGCTTGCAATGATAGCCATCGGCGATGGCGCGAAGATGATTGTCCTGCAAGACGCGCAGAAACTCGGTGGCGTGAACCAATTCACGATGTACCGAAGTAGCCATAAGCGGGTAAACAATCGTTGGGTGCCGAATCGGAGCAACGAGTATTTCGAGTATGAAGATGTGTTGGCGATTGAAGCGGAGTGTCCATCTGTGAAGTTAGTCGTGCCGCGAATTCCAGAATGGCGCGGTGTGCTTGTTCAAGCCGCGGGTGGAGCAGAACACCGGACAGGCTATAACGGCGTAAATGCGTCGTTTTCGGAAGCAATGGATTGGAACATCCAGCAGGGACGCTTTATTACAAACGAAGATATTGATAATGAGGCGAAAGTTTGTGTGCTTGGTTCTGAAGTGACCGCCGCCCTATTCGGGAATGCGTCCCCTGTAGGAAAAGAGATTAAAATCGGCAAAGGTCCCGGTGGTCGTTTCGATCGGTATGGTAGGAAGGACCAGAAGCGGATAACCGAACGTTTCATTGTTATCGGTACAATGGAAACTCGAGGACGTAGCCTGAGATTTGGCTGGAACTTGGATGATATGATGTTCATTCCACTGACCACAGCACAAGAGCGTTTCACGGGTAACGATAGGATTGTGATGCTCTCCGTTCACGCGAATACCGTTGAAGAGGTCCCGCAAGCAATTGAAGAGGTGAAAGTGGTCCTCCGAAAGACGCATAACGGTCAAGACGATTTCTTCTCAATTTGGGATATGCGGGAAGGCATGGCGCAGTTGGACAAAATCAGCAAAGTCATAAAAATCGCCTTAGGAAGTATCGCTGGATTTTCGCTCCTTGTGGGTGGTATTGGGATTATGAACATGATGCTTGTTGCTGTCACAGAACGCACCCGCGAGATCGGTTTACGTAAAGCGATCGGCGCGAAACGTATGGATATTCTGATGCAGTTTTTAATAGAAGCTGTTGCAATGTGTAGTGTAGGCGGTGCCCTGGGTGTTGTATTGGGTTTGTTCGCTGGCGAAGGGATGGCAATGCTCGCTGTCAACATCGTCAAGATCGTTCCCGAATGGCCCTCGGTTATCTCTACGGAATGGATATTGATTTCAGTATCATTTTCAGCGATAATTGGCATCTCTTTTGGGCTGTATCCAGCAATAAAAGCTTCTGGACTCTCACCAATTGATGCACTTAGGGCTGATTAGGAGGAAATCCACATGAATTTGATGGAATGTATTATACTCGGCATAGCGAGTTTACGACGAAACCCGCTCCGATCGGCACTGACGATTTTAGGGATTATTGTCGGCGTAGGTTCTGTTGTCAGCATGGTATCTGTCGGCGACGGGTCGAGTGCCATGGTCTTGCGAGAGATTGAGCGGACTGGCGGCACAAAAATGATCGAAATCTACAAAGACGATTGGGACAAACAGTCAGGAACCTTGAGTCGTGCTGCTGGATCAGCCGTCCGAGGGAAGAGCCGATGGCAAAGAAACCGCGCCGAGGATCTCGAAACAGAAGATGCCTTTGCAATTCTCGAAAGAGCCAGAGGGATTGTCAACGTTGTTGCTGAAGATGACATGCCCGGCTGGACCGTGAATTATAAAGGGCGGACAAAAGAATCTCGTATCGTCGCTTCAACTGCGGGATATGATCGTTCGCACAACTGGTACCCGTCAAGCGGTAGGTTTTTTTCAGTGGAAGAAGTAGAAGCGGCGAGTAGTGTCGCTGTTATCGGTTCCAAGGTCGCCGAAGAGGTATTTCTCGACGAAGATCCCATTGGAAAAGAGATTAAAGCCTCGCGTCAATCATCGCGATGGAGAGGTAGAAGCGGTCTTTATGAGGTGCGCCTGAAGGTCATCGGGGTCATGGAAGAAAAAGGCGATGCGATGGATACCTCTGGCTGGGATGATCGATTCGTTATCCCGATAACAACCTTACAACAGCGTTTTAAAGGACGCGATGATGTTGAGCGCCTCCGCGTAGAAGCAGTCGACGTGGATACAATTCCGATCGCTATTGCCGATGCCAAGCGAATCTTGGGAAGACAACATAACAACACAGGTGAAGAATATAACTATTGGACAGCTACAGAGGAGTTGGCAACTGCCAAAAAAGTAGGTTTAGTGATGAAAGCCCTGATGGGCGGTATCGCCAGCATCGCGCTTATGGTGGCGGGTATCGGTGTGATGAACATCATGCTTGTCTCTGTAACCGACAGGACGAAGGAAATCGGACTCCGTAAAGCACTCGGCGCAACCCGTAACGATATTCTGGCACAGTTTCTGGTTGAAGCATCCGTGCTGACCCTTGGCGGTGGTATTATCGGTGCTATTGCGGGTGTATTCATGGGGCAGGGGACAGCCGCTCTTATTTCCAGGTTCGTCTGGGAAGGAAGCAATTGGCCCTCTGTGATTTCATTCGGAACGATGATTATTGCCTTGATCGTTTCTGTGGCTATTGGTGTTTTCTTCGGGCTTTATCCGGCAAACAAAGCTGCCAAACTTACACCCGTTGAAGCACTCCGGTCCGATTAGTCAGAAGAATGGCTGTCAGCCTTCGGCTGTCAGCACAGACTCTCCCACGTCTACTGATACAAAGCTTTTGAAGCGCGTGGGAGAGTCTGAGAAAGAGAACCTTGTGGCAAACACAGAGGTTTTGCAGTCCAAAACCAACGAGGGTTTCCGAGAACCAGTATGTCACAAGTACCTGATAGCCGACGGCTGATGGCTGACGGCTATTCTACAGGAGGGATTACCCTTGAAGAAAGTGATTATTGCTGCCGCCGTTGTTTTGGTTCTCGTCGTTGCCATTGGTTGGGTCGTACTGGGTCGCGGGAAAAACGGCGCAGATCCATCTCTGGATAAGAGAATTGAGGTCGTTGAACGCGGCGATTTCCAAATGCGTATTAGTGCAACCGGCAACTTGGAACCGCTTATTGACGTAGAGATAAAATCCAATGTTGAAGGCGAAATCGTTAGACTCCACGTTAAAAACGGCGACAGGGTTGAAAAAGACCAAATATTGCTGGAACTCGATCCGGAACTCTATGAAGAGGGGAAAAAACAGGCGGAGGCAGATGTAGCAGCTGCCCAAGCACAAGTTAGGCAAGCAGAACTAAACATTGAACTTAAAAATGAAAGACTTGACAGCGAACTGACGCAGGCTGATGCAGGATTGAAAATCGCTCAGGCGAATCTTGAGACCACTCAAGCCGCAACCATAACACAAGTCAGTCAAGCAGAAACAAATATCCAGACTACCAAGAACTCGCTTGAACAGGATCAAATCGCTCTGGACCAAGCCAATATTGTGCTGGCACAGGCAAACATTACGTTATCTGAACACGAAGGATCGCTCAGATCCGCAAAGGTTTCCTTAGATAACGCGAAATCAGAACTCGAGCGGAACAAGGAGCTCTTTGATAAGGGGTTGGTTTCCAAAAAGGCATTGGAGGACGCGCAAGCCCAGCACGCCAGCGCGGAAGTACAACATGAAAACGCCGAAAAACGGGTGGAATCACAGAAACAGACCATCGTTTCCCAAAAGCGAACGATAAACACACGCGAAACTTCCATTGTAACACGTCAGGCAATATTGGCAAACGAGGAACGCAACCTTGAAAACCTCAAAAAAATGCGGAAGAAATCTGAGGAAGAAGCACAGCTCCGCGTCGATAATGCTGAGACCCAACTTCAGGAACTCGTGTCGACTTTCGACAATGAGAAATTGTTGACACAGCAATCCAGAGTTAGTGCCGAAGCAAATAAACTTCGGAGGGAAAGTAGTCTAAAAAATGAAGCAGAACGGCTTGATTGGACTACAATTCGGGCACCGATGGCTGGGCTTGTCACACTCCTTGAACTCGAAGAGGGTGAAATTGTAACTTCTGGACGTTCAGCCTTCTCGCAAAGTCCACCCATTATGACGATTGTTGATCCTTCCAAAATGGTCGTCAAAACCTTCATCAATGAAGTCGATATGGAACGCCTCCGTCTCGACCAACGCGCGGAAATCAAGGTAGATGCCTACCAAACAAAAACATACGATGGAAACGTCTATGAAATTTCACCCAGCGGAGCGGAACAGGATAACATTATCTCATTTGAAGTGATGGTAGGAGTCAATGGTTCTCCAGAGGAACTTCGTCCCGGCATGAGCGCAGATGTCGACATCATTACCTATGAAGAAACGGGCGTCTTGATGCTACCGATTGATGCTCTTATAAACGAGCCTTCAGCGACCGTCACTGCGCAAGTTGATAATACCAAACCCTATAAGGTAAATCAGCCGATTGAAGTCCAGACGGTCAGTGAGAAAATTTTCAGGGGCACTGTGACAAATGTTGGTTCCAACGATGTCACCATTAGTCTTGATAGTTCCCAACGTGGTATTCGTCCGGGTCCAACAACGCTATCTCTTTTGGTGAAAGGTAAAAAGCAAGCAGACGGTATACGCGCCACGATTAATGTGTCGAAAGGAAAAGCCGTTATGCTTGATGACGGTAGCGGCAAAGGCAAACGCACAGAAGTTGAAACCGGCATGCAGAACGAAACACACGTGATTGTCAAGAGCGGCCTCAAGGCGAGCGACCGCGTTATTCTGCAGGAACGGAAACCGCCGCAGGGTGGTGGATTTGGTAGATAGAGAACAGTATCTGTTGCCTCGATCTTCTGATCGAGGCACATACTATAGTTGAATTACCTGTCCATCATAGGCGAGATAGGCATTTTCTGGAAGTTCGATGTCCATCTCTTCACACTGTTCCGGGAAATACCGATGATCCAATCGGTGCATAATATGTGTGAAATAGGTCTCCCTCGGTTTCAGGGCGGCACTAATTTCCAATGCTTCTCCCACCGAAAGATGCGTTGGATGTCTCGGATTAAAACTCAGCGCATCAATTACCAGCACCTCAATTCCATTCAGTAGATCCTGGGACTCCTTTGGCAATCGTTTCACATCTGGTAGATACCCGAAATCGTCGATTCGGTAGCCGTAGGTGTCAACGTTTCCGTGTTCAACCGGAACCGGTGTAATATCAAAACCGAGCAATTCAAACTTCTGATCCGGATCAACGACATTTGGAAGTAGATGGCCGACCCCTCCACCTTGGAACGTCTCCTTTGTGAACATATAATCGAAGTTACGTTGCAAGATGCCTATCGTTTGTTCGGGACCGTAAATTGGCATATCCATCTGCTGTTTCCGGCACGGCATCACAATGTCGTTCGTTCCACTGACATGGTCGGCATGTGAGTGTGTGAAAATAACGGCATCTATCCGCTCAATCCGATTTCGGACGATCTGATCCATGAAATTAGGTCCGAGGTCGAATTGGAGGTGTTTCCCACCTTTTTCAATATGGGCAGATGAACGAGTCCGGTAGTTTTTCGAGTTAACATCCCGCGCGTCTTCGCAGGTTTCGCAGTCACACTGATACTCAGGAACACCTGTTGAGGTACCTGAACCTAAAATCGTAATCTTCATGTTTTTATTTTTCTAATTATTAAATTTGGTCCCTGCTCGACTACGTTTCTTGCCCTTCCCCAGTAACGGGCGAGGACCCGATTTTCGGTAAATTCCAACTCGCTCCAGGTACTCAAAGGTTTCTGACTTCACCGGAGACCTGTTAGGAGACAAGAGATGAAAATATTTATATTTTCTTCTTTTCTTCCCGCGTGGAATGAAATTAAGCCTTAAATGGCATAATTTGTCTTGCTTTACATTTGGAACGATGACCAGAGACACATAAATTAAAAAATGGCTAAACTTACACCTCAAGAATGTCTTGTGCTGGCTGACCTCCTCGGGGACACCCCAATGACGGTCATTTCCACGTCCCGCTTGAAACAGGGGATGTGCGATGCCTACGTCGCTGGGTCGCTACCAGATGTCGATGCCGCTATCGTTTTTGATGCATACTGCTCGGACGAACCTGCAGGTTTCGGTACCGATGCTGATGCCCTGTGGCGACTTTTGAAAGCGACCGACGGATGGAATTGTATCAACGTTGACAACTCCTGCGCTGCATCTCTCGGTGCACTTATTGAAGCGGACACGGGTACACCTATCCGTTATTACGGCGATATCTGCCATGCGCTTTTAGAGCCTGTCCACTATTATCCAAACGAGGCAGTTCGCCTTCTGACATCAGAGGATGTCGGGCGTCTGGCAAAAGCACCAGCAGAAGTCCAAGGAAACGGTTACAAAACACACGAAGCAATGTTGACAGATGGCATTGCCGCTGGAGCCGTTGTGGACGATAACATTGTCGCCATCGCACATATCTATGCGGAGACCGACCTGCATGCTGACATCGGTGTTTCTACAGTCGAACAATGGCGTGAAAAAGGATTTGCGACCGCCGCGGCATCCCTCGTCGCTCAAGAAATTCAGGCAAAAGGTAAAGTTCCTGCTTGGAGTTGCGGTGAAGACAATGCTGCTTCGCTTCGCGTAGCACAAAAACTGGGTTTCACCGAAATTGATCGGCGCACCTATGTCATCCCCATTTCACCAGAATAGAGACGTCTCTCTATCCGAGGGCATCGTCCACTTTGTTGATAGCGGCTGCCATCAATCGCGCGTGTTCCTCTTGCATATTCACGTTGAACCCAAATCGTAGCGCACGACCGAGAATCGATAAGGTCTGTGGACACATATCCCGCGAATACTCTACATCTCCTTTGTAGCGTGGATCTTTCCACGGATACCCAGAAGCGTCTGGTGAATGCTTGAAGAGGATGGAATCCCAATAGGTATAAATATGTCTGTCGGGGAACCCTTCATTGTAAGCGGTACCTGCTCTTAATCCCTCTGCACTGAGCGCATCGGAGTACTTTTTGGCGAGTTCCACATCACGCACGATAATCGCCGCACTAATACCGCATTCACCTGTTGGATCATCCACGTGTTGACGGATATAACCTTTCGGTTTCTCAGCGAGTTCCGCTGTGAATGCCTTTTTGAGTCGGCGTGTATGTCCCAAGATGTCCTCTAATTTTGAGAGTTGCACGCGGGCAATCGCACCCAAAATTTCACTCGTTCGGTAGCACTGCCGGGAAAAAGGTTTATTCTGCCATTCAGAATCGCTCATCCACATCGGTAAGCCGGGTTCCGCTGCGAATGCTGCGCGTTCATAGACATCGTAGTCATCGCTAAAGACAAGTCCGCCTTCGCCACAGGAGATCACCTTGTAGTAGTTGAGGCTCCACGCGCCTGCATCTCCCCACGTTCCAGCATATTTCCCCTTATACTGTCCGCCGATACACTGACAGCAATCCTCAACAACCAGAAGATTGTGCTTCTTCGCGAGTTCCACAATTGATTCAAGCCGACACGGTACACCTTGCATGTGTACCGGTAAGATCGCTTTCGTATGTGGTGTAATTTTCCGTTCCACATCGGCGATGTCTAAGCCGAGCGAATCGTCAATTTCCGCTATGACTGGAATTGCACCTACGCCGACGATAGCAGCGGCGGTTGCGATAAAGGTATAGCCCGGAACTATCACCTCATCGCCAGGTCCGATACCAACTCCAGTCAGTGCGCAGATGATTGCAGAAGTACCTGAGTTTACCATCAAGGCGTGTTTTGCACCGAGGTACGCCGCTCCCTCCTTCTCAAAACTGGCTACATTTGAATCCTCAATGAATCGAAAAAGTTTCCCACTGCGCAAGACTTCAGTCACAGCGTTGATCTCGCGTTCATCTATCACACTGGGCCCGTGCATTCCGCCGGGGATAGCGTCTGCGATAACGGGTGTTCCGCCATCTATTGCTAAACGTGCTGGCATTATTTCTCCTCCACAAATTTTTTAACGATTGGGCTTTTACTCTGCCCGCCAAATGTAAAGCATTCTGCGCAGGTCTCCTATAGAGGAGACCTGAGGGACAATGCGAAGCAAAATTATGCCATTTAAGGCATAATTTCATTTCGGGCAGGTTCTTGGTGGAACGTATGCCCTTTTTAGAGGCGAACAGAAGTTTCACCAGAAACCGGGGTCCCCACCCAGGGGTCCCGCCCGTTACTGGAAGCGGTTTTGCTTGGGCGTTTCTTCAATGGAACGTAGTGGAACGATGTCCATGATACCATAGTTAAAAAAAATGTCAATCGCGTTTCTTTTACAACTTGTTCTACCTACGCCACCAACTCTTTTTACCCTGATACGACGCAAGGAGTTTCGAGATCTCTTTCGCCTTCTTGTCCAAGCGTAATACCGTCTCACACGCTTCGATCACTTTCTGTTTGGCATTCTCGTCTTGGGTCGTCTGATAGATATGGTGGTAACTCTGTGCGACAGCGGTATGATACGCCACGAGGTCTACGTCTTCTGGAACTTCGGTCGGAAGTTGCGTAAGAATCTTAACTGCCGCATCCCACGCCTCTGTTTCAACGTGACAGATAACTTGTTGGTAGCGCGGATGATGTTGCGACGGATCCAACCAATACGCCTGCTCATAACACGTCACCGCCTCCGAGTAAGCCGCATTGGCGACATGTAACTGCGCAAGCTCCCTATAAAAAGCGGACAGCCCCATCTCTGCTATCGTGTAAAGGGACATATCAGTTCTGACAAGCCAGTCTCTCTCCAACAGGAAATCAATTGCTGAGTTTCGTTCTTCCTCTGTGATCTGGATATTGGTGAGGAGGTGCTTCGCGACAGCGGCGTTCGGAAAAATCTTGGTGCGACTCTTCAACAACGGATACGCCTGAACCGCCTTATCCATCGTGATGAGCTTAATCCCTGTAGCGATACGGAAGAGGGACACAATTTGGTCGCTGTTTTTGCGAGACATCTCCTCAGCGATCGCCTCCCGATTTTCTGAGAAATGCAGATTGAGTTCAGCGATGGCATCTCGGATGTCCGTATCGCTTGGTGACAGTTGATGCGCTTTCGCTAAAAACCGTTGCGCCGTGAAAAGTTCTCTCCACGTCCTATAGATTGTCCCCAACCGAAAATTAGCGAGTGTGAGTGTTGATGTATCGTCAGTCGTGCTGAGGATGCTATCGTAGGCTTGGATGGCTTCGGCGAGCTTGCCTTCGGTTTCTAACGCTTGTGCAGCGGTGATTGGATCTGGCATAAGGGGTGCTGTTTCCTTTTATTTTGAAAATAAGAGAGATGTTAACTCTCCGAACTCCAGTCCGCTGTCGCTTCCGCGAAGTCTTTGGATAACTCCTCAGAAATTGTTTGTTCCAGTAGTTCAATCAGATCTTCACGAAATTTAACCCAATCGTCACCACGGCGGGTAAACCGGTGCTGATCCCCAATTTCAACAAACATGGTATCGTTTGGTTCGGACAAAGACTCAAAATAACGCCTAACGTTCATGGTTATTCTCCTTTTATCTATTATTAAACTCTCATTTTTTATTAAAATATATTAAACTTCATCAAACCAGCAAAGCTTCGGGAATACCTATAGCCATTCGTGCATTTCCCAACCAGAAGCGAGTGCTTTCTCACGGAGCGTTTTCCCTGGGTTCACAACGACTGGATTCCCAACACATTCCAACATAGGTAGATCGGATTGACTGTCGCCGTAAGCATAACTCGCTTCGAGTGAAATTCCGTGTTGTTCAGCATACGCTTGCACTGCCTTTGCCTTCTCCTCTCCGATGAGCGGTTCAGTTGTCAGTTCACCGGTGAATTGTCCGTTTTGTTCATGAAGTTGCGGTGCCAATACAGAATCAATGGCGAGGTAGTCCGCTATCGGCTGGACGATGAAATCAAGCGAACCGGTTACGAAAACTGCAGCGATGCCTTGCTCCTTGTGCTCCTGAATTTGTGCTATCGCCTCAGGGAAGATCTTCGGACGCAGATAAGCCTTGAACATTTCAGTGGACAACCGCTTAGTTTCGGCAACACGCATCCCACGATAGTTACGATAAAACACCTGATTGAAACGGGGACGACTGATTCTGTCCAAAATCAGGTAGTAAACAATTTTCGGAAGAAACCCAACGAGCCACAAGCGTTTTAGTAGGAATGGAGCTTGGGCAGAGTGCATCCAAATGTAGTAGTGTACAATCGTGGACTTCAATAAAGTACCGTCTACATCGAAAAATGCGACTGTTTTTGAAAGTTTCGAGTTCGGATCCGACATGATTTTTTAATTATACCTTGCGGTTTGATGAACGGTTTTAGGAACTTTCACGATATTTTTGATGAGCCGTCTTCCACTACGTTTCAGACTCGGGACTTTTTAATTCCTCCTGTTGTCTAAGCGTTACCCCAAGTTCAGCCACGCGGTTTTGTGCCAATTCCAAGAATTCTTGGTATCTGTCAGGGTCAATCGATACTTTGTCTTGCTCTTCCCAATCTTTCGGTGGAAAGGTAAACGGTTCACCAAAAACGATCCGAATAGGATGTTTCTTGGGTAAGTTCTGACCCTTCGGTAAGGCGTGGTAGGTCCCCTCAATATAAGCTGGTATGACCGGGACGTTAGGACTGTAGATGAGCAAACTGAGTACGCCCGGTTTGAAAGATTGAAGTTTACCATCAAGCGAGCGTGTGCCTTCGGGAAAGATTAGCAAACCATTATTTTGTGCCATCACCTCGTTCGATGCCCTGAGATCTTGGAGAAATTCGGTAAAATTGCCTTCTCGTTCTATCGGTAGGGCGTTAAGACACGTCCGAGCAAACCAACCTTGAAAACGCGTCGCAAACCAATAATCGCGGGCGGCGAGCACCCAGAGTTGGTATGCTTTTGTTCCGAGAGCAGTAATCACTGTCAATGTATCAAGGTGACTTGTATGATTCGGCATAATAATATAGGGTTTGCCCTGCGGAATATGCTCAAGCCCATAACATTTCAATGAAAAATAGTTCCGATAGATACCGGTAATCACAGCGCGGAAGGCACGTGCATACCACCGTGGTACTTGCCTGATCTCAGGCTTTCCGTCTTCATGGAGTTCATCTTTCGTTTTTGCAGTGTCTGTGGGGAACGTCTCTATTAACCTGACAACATCGCCGACAGTCTCCAAATTAGCGAGTAGTGCATCGGGAATTGTTTGACCAAGTCTGGATTCGAGAACCAATAGGAGATCAAGCCGCGTGAGCGAATCAAGCCCTAAATCGGTATCCAAACGACTCCCGCTTTGAATTTGGTGGGTCGGCATACGTGCCAATCGTGCGAGAGTGGTGAGGATTTCTTCCGGTATGTCCGATCTCGGTTCAGCACTATCTACATCCGCAGTGGAATCCTCCTGAAGGTCTGCCATATTTTTAATATGCGACTCCAAGCTGCGCCTTAGACTTTGCCGATCTACACTCCCATCCGCGGTCTTTGGGAGCGGATCATCCCAGAAATGGGATTTGTGGAATTGTTGGTAGCTCGGCAACTGCTTTGCTCGCGCTTGAAGATGGTATTGGATCTCCGTTTTCGTTGCCTCGTCGGAGGCTGTCGGCACAATCACAGCATGTATAGCCGTATCGGACTCATCTTCATAAGGAATGCCGAGGACGCATATTTCAGAGATAGCCGGACTATCCTGATAGAGAGTTTCTAACTCGACAGGATAAACGTTTTTCCCAGAAGCGGGAACGATAATATCTTTGCAATGCCCGGTAAGATAGAGGTAGCCGTCCGCGTCCATGTAGCCTAAGTCGCCCGTGTAGAGCCATCCATCGCGAATAGCTTTTTCTGTAGCATCAGCATTCTGATAATAGCCCTTCATCGTACTCGGTCCCTTAGCAATGATCTCCCCGATACCATCGCTATTCGGATTCTCAATTTGAAGTTCCACACCTTCTACCGCTGGTCCCACCGATCCCCGTTTGCTTTTTAGATACGGATTGACACTGAGAACGGGGGCTGTTTCAGTCATTCCGTAGCCTTGGTAAAGCGTCATCCCAAACTTCTGAAATCCATCGTAAATCGCATCGGAAAGTGAAGCACCCCCACTAACGAGAACGCGAATTTCCCCACCCATGACGGCTCGTGCTTTATCTGCCAATGTTTCACCGGGTGTATCTGCTCGCGATGCTTGTCGTTCGATTGTACCCTGGAGCATCTGAAAAAGGCGCGGAACACCGATGAAAGCCGTGGTCTTCGCCTCACGCATTGTCTTCAGGAGTGTTGTGGGACGGAGGGCATTGACGTAGGTCGCTGTCGTGCCGCTGTAAAGTGCCATCAATAAACTACACGAAAAACTCAATGCATGATACAACGGGAGTGCTGACAGGATCCGCTCGGTGTCTGTTGGGGGAAGTGCTTTAGCCACTACTTGGACATTAGAAATAAAGCCGCCGTGCGTGAGCATTGCGCCTTTCGCTTCAACGGTGGTCCCCATTGTAAAGATAATCGAGGCAACGGTATCTGGAGAAACTTCCACATTCGGGAAATCGGCAGGAATCTCGGCAGTTGAGGCTTTGTTCTCCGTACCATCGGAAACCCCCACAATTTCACAATTCCTGTTGATGTTGTGTAACATCATCTCTGTTGTTGATAGGGTTTCCGCATCCGGTTTTTCTAATACACTTTCAGAAGCTAAGATCGATTTCGCAGCAGTGAACTCGGCAATTGCCAAAATTTCATGGGCAGGCGTTTGCGCGTCAAGAGGAACGACAGCGATACCTATCTGAACAGCCGCAAGGTAAGCGATACACCATTCGGGTTGATTTTCAGAGACCAACACCACGCGGTCATTTTTTCGCAAACCGCTTTCCCATAGCTGCCACGCGACTTGGCGCGACAAGGTATACGTCTCCGCATAGGTATACTCTTCCCACCCGCTTTCGTTTGCCATCTGCAGCGCGATTCTATTTGGAATGCGCGTTGCTTGTATCTTAATCAGGTCTATGATCGTTTTTGGGGGGATTTGGTCTGGGAATAGATCAAATCCATTCCTTGTATTACATTTCCATTCAGGTGCCGCAGCGGACTCCTCAGATTCGTCTTGCGAACTTGCTTTCTCCTGTTTTGTAGCAGAAGATGTTTCCGTATCATCTTCAATTTTTAACACATGTCTCTTTATACCGGGAATATGAATCTCTTGGAAATACCGCTTCCAGTGGATCCGTGAAACATCGAAGTTAAAACGCTGCTGTTCTGTAGGTGAAAGCACGTCGTAAAGTCCTTGGGTTTTCTCCGTTTCAAATTCAAAGTTAGTTCGCGTATAAGGCGCGTAGATTCTGATGTAATGCAGGAGTGCTTTGATACCACTCTGTTTCAGGACAAGTTGGCGGCGTTTTCGTTTGGCGGCACGTATCGGAAGCTTACCGAGTGCCTGAACGGCAAGGTCAACCAGACGCATACGGCTATCCAATTTCCGCTGAAATTCTTCTAAACTCGGATATTTCCAGATGGGTACCGCAATCGGTTTTCCATCCTCTAACATTGGATATTTCACAAAATATTCGTAGGTTGCCTCAAAAATACCTCGAAAATAGAGCGGATTCTGCGTCCCTGTTGCGACATGATACACTTCAATACCACCGCGTCTCGCTGTCGCCTCAGCGGCTGCCAAAATAGCGTTAACAACAAAATCAACAGGGATAATATCAAGAATTATATCCGGGTCTGCTGGAAAATCCGGGAGTCGTCCTTTTCCAAAACCGACGATCAAAGGTTCGGACATCCGAAACTTACCAAGCCATCCGGGTTCAGGCTCATCAAAGCTACTTTCAATAATTGACGGACGCACGATTGCAGTAGGCAGTTCACCGCGCAATTCCATAATCATCTGCTCAGCGAGGAATTTCATGTAAGTGTAAGTATCGTTCCACCCGCGCGAGCGTGCATGCCTCAACCCTTCCTCAACCAAACGTTCCTCAAGCCATTCTGCCTTCAGTTCTTCAACCAGTGCCTCAAGTCCCTTACGTGTCCCTTTTTTCTGTGCTTCCGCTTCTTGCTGAAGGTTAGCGAGGTTTTCAGGGGACTCGACTTCAGCACGGACAGCCGTACTCAGAGAAAGCAACCCTTCGATTTCCTCAGAGAGCGTTTCCGGGATAGCTATTCCTGTCTTTTCGCGATGCTGTGCCGCGTAGTGTTCATAGAGCGGTGGAAGTTCTTCAGGTACCCGTCCCGGCTTGTCCCCGCAAACATACGCCGTTGAAACGTGGAGAAACACGACATCTCGACAGCCTTTCGCAAAGTTGACAACATGTTTAGCCGCAAGAGCATTCCCCCACAAAGAATCATCGAAAGGTGGATCAAAATCTACAAGCCCCGCGATATTAATAAAGACTTGGACTTCGTTCTGGAGTTTTTGGTATTCCGCATCGCTGAATCCAAGGTGCTCGTGAGTGAGATCCCCTTCAACAGCCACCAGTTTCTGCTGTGCCCATGCGTCAAAATTTTCACCGTGTAGCCGACGAAGAGAGGCAAAAACATCCGAGGTGAGAAGTTCATTTTCTAAACGTTCTTGAGCGGAAGTGTGCTTCCCCGTAGTATCAGTGCGACTTCGAATGAGGAGATAAATCTTTTGTGTATCGGGAAGTGCAGTTAAAATTTTTGCAACCATCGGTTGCCCTAAAAATGCTGTGCCACCGGTAATGAGCAGAACTTTTCCCCGAAAAAAATCAATTATTGACATAATTCTCTTTTCTGTGTCATGATAGATATTTGAACATATTGCACAATATCCTCACGACTTGCATTGTGCTCAACTTATATTGGTGAATTTCGTCTAATTTCCAATAAATCATTTAGGACGCAGTTTACAAGTCTGTCATATTGCAACGCAAACGAAACGTTCGCGCATGGGATTCCAACTTATTGTGATTGGAGGCAATTGCTGGGCATATTTTGGTATAGCCTTCAAGCCAAACATCCATTAAAAATAACACATTTTCTACAAAAAGTCAAAGGCTGAATTGATAATGCTACCAGAAGAAGAGAAGTTACAATTTTTGCAAAAGACGGAACTATTTGCAGAACTCCCACAAACGGAATTAAAAGCGATCTGTCATATTGCCAACGAAGTCGCCTATCCAGCCTATTCGACACTATTTGAAGAGGGCGATGAAGGCGATTCGCTCTACTTATTGGTCGATGGTGAAGTCAGCATCATCAAGGCAGGAACAGAAGTATTGTTTTTTAATGAGAAAGGTTACTGCCTTGGAGAAATTGCCCTGATTGACAATAAACCGCGGAGTGCCACAGTTAAAACAGTAAAACCTACACAATTTCTGAGGATCACGAGAAGCGACTTTTACAACGCTATGGCACGGGAACCGCGAATTGGTAGTGGTATGTTCCGAGTCTTGAACGATAAAATCCGACGCGACCTTGAGATTCAGATGAGTGCTATCCGTAAGGAAATTGCCCAAGAAGAATCAATGCGCCTTGCCGCTGAAGTCCAAAAATCTCTTTTCCCGAATAAAGAAATCGCGCATCCATGTGTCAGTTCCGCTGGATATTGCAGACCCGCAAATAGTGTCGGAGGCGACTATTACGACTATCTGGAGCTCGCTGATAACAGCGTTGCCATTTTCCTTGGTGATGTTATGGGGCACGGTTATCATTCGGCAATGGTAGCGGCGATGACGAAAAGTTGCTTGCAAACGCAGATCCGTTTTGACGCTTCTGTGCCGGAAGTCATGAAAGCCATTACTCGTGTCACAGAAGAGGATGCCCAAGCTTTTATCTACATGACCTGCTGTTATCTTATCATTCACCCTGACAATCGGTTGGAGTTCGCTAATGCAGGTCATCCGCAGATGCTCCTCTATCGTGCCGAACAGAACGGTGCCAACAGTGAGAATGGTGACCTCCTTGAGTTACAATCCTCGTTTCTACCGGTCGGTATCTCAATGACCGACACACCGACGCAATATTACAGCACTGAAGTCAAGTGGTATCCCGGCGACCTACTGGTACTTTATTCAGATGGGATCACAGAAGCATTCAATCCTAACTCTGAAATGTATGGATTTGACCGTTTCAAAGCACTCATATCACAAAAACGTCATCTGTCCCCCGAAGAGATAAAGGCAGAGATTCTGTCTGACCTTCAAGCACATCAACAGGACGAAAGCACTAATGATGACATTACACTGGTTGTGGCGAAGTTCTTATAGATGTGTAAAGGACCTGCTACAAATTGATCGACGATAATTTTCTACTTGAGCTGACTGACGGCATAATGCATGATATTTTCCATGAGCGCTTTGTTCATGGAAGTGGTATATTGGCTATCGTTACGAAGACTGGTGATAATGTATAAGCCTTTACCATGCCGTCTCACCCCAACAACGAGTTCCTTAGTGTCCTCGGTAGTCGCAAAAATTTCATCGCGTCGGTTCCAGTCTACCCATGCGTCATCAACAAAGATTTTGCCGGACTCAATTTTGTTGGGAATGGAGAAAAGGGAATTGCCTTTTTCAGTAACGGCGAAATGTTGGGTTGGTGGGCTTTCAACGCCTTTTAACTGGTTTCCTTGTAGCCACCCAACACCGCACGGCTTCTCAATACTGCTGTCCTGTCCTGTAACGACGACAATACCACCCTTTTTTACAAAGGTTTTGATCTTCTTCTCTACTTCACTGGAAAGGAGGTAGTGTCCATAACTGGAAATCTCCTCGTATCCGAGCCACAGAATATCGGCTTTTTCTAATTGTGGCAATTTATGTTCTCTGGTGGATTCATGAGCAATGATACGTTTGCTGGCTTTTTTTACAGCGCGCAGTGCCATATATTCATACGTTGCTGTGTTCGTATAGACAGGGGTTTGACTCCATGTTGGGTGCGTGCTATTTCCTGTGAGTACCAACACTTTGACGGCATCTTTCGGCGCGGCAACCCACATTTTACCGGCTAACATGTCGAGAACAATCGCTTGGAATGCCTTTGTCTTGCCATCATAAGTCCGCGACATCATCGGGTCAATGTGCGTAAAGGTCCACCAAGAGCCACTGTATCCACCGCGATAGGCACGCATCTGAAACCACGTATTGTCAATGAAGCACATACTATCTATGCCGTAATGTTCGCGATAGAAAACGATAATAGGCATGCCTTGTTTGAGCAGTTTTGCCATCTTCTCCGGTGAAGTGCCTCGCTTGTAATGTCCAGTGGCAAAGTTCATCTTAATTTCCTTGAGTCCGCTTTTCCCTTTGACATCTTTTTTGACAGTAACAACGCCTCGCAAACGTTTCTGGTCAACACTCTTTACTTCGCCAAAAACGATGTTCGTACAGGCATCAAGAATTTCACGAGTCGTATACTCGCGCTCAATAAATGCCGGGGCATCTGGCACGAAAAGCAACCCGATAAGACAAAACCCTAACAATAAAGCAATGAGGTTATATGTAAAGCGCATGGTGGAATCTCCTTCTATACATATTAAATTTTCTGATTAACAGATATTGTATTATATCTCTGTTGAATTTTCAACTATTTTCCGTTTCGGGCATACGTTATGTTAGGATTGAAACGTCCCTCTTTGCTGCAGCTTGCTGGTTTCCAAAACATGCAGTTAAAGAATTTACGATTTACATCACCAGAAATTTTTGGTGTTGCCACTTACATTGGACTTCTTATTTTTATCCTTGCTTTACCGTTTGGGTATTCGACAGCATTCCTCAACATCGGGCTTTCGTTTGTGCTATTGGGATGGGTGGGACGACTCGTTTCGGAGCGGAAACTCGGCTGGCAACGCACACCGCTTGACTTTCCTGTTTTGTTATTTCTGGGATTGGGATTGATAGCCTCACTTCTTGCGCCGAATCCTGCCACCAGTAGCCTCGGCTATTTTTGGAAACACCTCCGTGCGATCCTGCTCTTTTATGCGGTTATTCACAGTCGGTTGGGCACTCGATGGCGACATGTTGTCATCGCTTTTATTGCCGCTGCAGGGATTTCTTCTGCAATCGGACTCTGGTATTACGCAAATGACACCCGCTTAGCGATTGATTTTATGGGGAGGATTGGATTGCAATTTCAGGAGGAACTCGCTGTAGGTGAAGGCACAAATTTACAAATATCGGATGAATTACGCACCGAATTGCGAAGTTGCAATGTACCGCTCTCTCAAACCGCATCGTTTGCACCTTCAAAGCAACCCGGTGAATGGCGTATCGATGATCCCGCGAGAAACAGACGCTACACTGTCCGCAAGAGTGAGGCGGATCTGATGGTGTACATGATCGAGCAACGACTCACCGGAACCTTTAAGATGCCGAATGATTTGGGGGCATACCTTGCCCTCACGCTCCCGTTTGTTATAGGCTACTTTGTGGTTGGCTGCGGGGACATAATTTCTCAATCGGGACGGACAACAGCACATCGAAAGTCGAGAAGCACTTTGATTTGGGCGACCGTGGGACTCGGTGTGATTTTGGCACTGATGAGTGCGAATCTGGCACTGACGTTGACGCGCGCAGCATGGGTAAGCGTCGCTGTTTCGGTAGTTTTTATTGGATGCTATTTTGCTATAAACGTCATACTCAAACGTATTCCATGGAAACGAAGCCTCTTGGGACTGGCGTTAATTAGTGTCGTGTTTTGTGTATTGATCGTGAATACGGGTACCCGTCAGACGATGTTTGGCGTTGTCCCTCAACATATCAAAGCGCGCATCCAAACGATGATTGTCCACCCGGCGGGGTTTATGAGTGAGCGACCACAATGGTGGCGTGCATCCCTCCAAATGATTCGGAAACACCCGCTTACTGGCATCGGGCTAGGTAGGTTTCGCTACGAGTATCAACACAACGGACCGGATGAGCAATACTACACACCCTATCACGCTCACAACATCTATCTACACATCGCCACAGAGCAAGGCATTCCTTCGCTTTTGCTGTTCTTGTGGATAGTGGCAATTATCTGTCGGCAAGTGTTCGTCATGCGGACGACGAATGATCTCTGGGAATGCGGAACCTTTATCGGGGCAAGCGGGTTTCTAATCTCGGCACTTGTTTATGGACTCGCGGATAACATTTTACACCAGCGTACAGTGTTGCTTTTCTGGTTTATTATCGGCATAATTTTTTTTACACAACAGGAAAGGCATAGCGACAGCCGCTATCTGTAGGAGCGAGTTCCCCGTTATTTCTATCCATCATTTGAAATTTGACACAGCATGAGGAATGAAAACACAAGCCTGCAACAATCGCGCAGGCGATCCTTGAGAAAAGCATGTCATAGTTCTAACTCACGTTACTTCTCTGCAAGGAAAATTAGAAAAATGAAAAAACGCCGGAATCCGGTTGACATATCATCTGTAACGACCTACCCACTTCAGAACCGTATCAATAAGGTCTCCGTCCGCGATTTTGCGACACTACCGGAATTGGAGATAGACCTATCCTCATTTTTAGCAAGTCTGCCAAATATCCTCAAGGGACAGGACTTTTTGGCACTCGTTGATGATATCGTTACCGCTCATCAGAACAAGAAACCGGTCATCGTGATGATGGGAGGACACGTCATCAAATGCGGATTAAGTCCGATCTTAATTGACTTGGCAAAGCGTGGTGTAGTTACTGGGTTTGCCTTTAACGGTGCAAGTAGCATCCACGATTTCGAGATTGCTCTTATCGGAGAGACCTCAGAGGATGTCGCCGCCTATCTCCAGAATGGGCAGTTCGGGATGTGGGAGGAAACTGGTCGCTTGATGAACGCGGCAATTCAGCACGCCGCAGATACAGGTATCGGGATGGGTGAAGCACTGGGCAGACATCTAATTGAGATGGACGCTCCTTATAACGCGTATAGCCTTCTGGCTTCCGCTGGCATTCAATACGATGTTCCAATTACTGTGCATGTCGCTATCGGTACGGACATTATCCATCAGCATCCGTCTGCGAATGGTGCCGCTATTGGCGCAGCAAGTTTCACCGATTTCCGACTCCTAACGGCGTTAGTGAAGGATTTGGAAGGTGGTGGCGTTGTGTTGAATTTGGGTTCGGCAGTAATACTGCCTGAAGTTTTCCTGAAGGCATTGACAATCGCGCGGAACTTAGGGCATACAGTGTCTCAGTTCACCGCCGCCAACTTCGATATGAACCAACAATACCGCCCGGTAGAGAATGTCGTCAAACGTCCGACAGAGATGGGTGGTAAAGGGTATACGTTCACGGGACATCATGAGTTAATGATCCCACTTTTGGCGCAGGCGGTTTTGTCTCGGTTGTAGAGGGCGCGGTATATTTTTCTTAAGCGGTGTATTACTATTAAAAAGTTCCACCCAAAAGAAAAGCGCGCTATCAAGGCGCGCTTCTCAGAATACGCAATCGGTTCATTGTTAAATTTGGCGTGATGCTACAAAAAATACGATATATTATTCCTCATTTGAAAAACGCACCAGCGAACCATTTCTACGTCTTAATGTCCTTTTAATCTCCACCAATGATGCCTGCATAGCCCGCAATCTCGGTAGGGACGGGATATGTAAATAAATCCGCAGGAGTTTACCCCGTCTTATACTATCCATGTCTTCACAGCTTTCCAAAATTTTCTGATATATAGAATAATTCATATTAAATTTTCCCAATCTTTATGAGGTAAGCGTCCGTAAAACCGGTTATGACTTTTGCATAATAAGATCGCTGTAAGAAACAGCAATCGGCTCCACAGTATCCAAATGAAGTACGTCTTTAACGTGTTGATGCTCATCTATCGCTTCAGCTTCGGTTTGCCCCCGAAATACTGTCTCCAATTCGACAAATTGCCCTAAATCGGCAACCGTATCGAGGTGGATGCGAGTGTGATTGAACATCCAGATTTCTCGTTGTTTTTTTACAATTGTTTTGATCCCAAGTGCAACAGTTAGCAAACCTTTGATGGACACCGGATCGGCGATTTCACAGAGTTGGTATTGACTGTAGCGAGATCCATCTTGGTTCGGACGCTCATAATAAATGAGCCACCCTTCAGACCATCCGTTGACTTCGCGTAGTTTGAACCGAGGTTCGCACGCTCCTGATTTTGGAAGGTCTTTTACTTTCGTTACATGGAAATACGTATCAATTTGGTGTACAGTTTCATGCTGTATCGCATTTAAGTCAGCCAGTTTTGGATAGAGTCCGTCAAGCGACTGAGACTGTCCCTTGTATTCTAAATTTTTTGCCATTTTACTCAATTTCTCCGAAATCCTCATCAGACTGGAAACTATCGACACACGAGCGGTTGCAACGTTCTCCATGCGCTAACAGCCAGCAGACACGATGCCGTAATTTAAGCGAACTTATTAGACAAGTACGCAACTGCTCCGCATCAAAATCCCGTCCTAACAGGTAACTGTAACTACCGGCTCTCATTACCCGTTGCCCTTCATCATTATTCCGGACAATAGAGACGATTTTGACATGAGGTTGATACCTCTTGATATATTCAAAGAGCCTTCCTCGCCGCCGGCGGGTATAGTCGGCAATTACCATCCGATATTTGCGCAGTTTCAACAAACCGATGGCTTCCGAAGTCCGTTCTGGAATATCGCACCCATAGCCTTCGGAACGGAGAAGATTTCTCACCTTGTCGTGTAAATCGTCGTTCCGTGAAACGAGCATTACATCGCCTTCCAATTCGGAGATAGTGAAGTCCTCCTGAATATCAAGCGGGATGAGTGCCTCGTCTACTTGCCGGTCAAGACTCCTACGCACCTGCCGCATCCGATCATCTACGCGATCGAGTCTTTCATCTAAATCTGGGAGTGGCTTAAAAAATTTTTTCATTACAGATACTATCTGGGGAGTGTATGTTTAATTTTAACGCATCTTATGACATATATCAAGCGAATTTTTGTTGATAAAAACCGTGGAATCCTATAAAATCTCAATAACAGTTGTCAGTTATCGGCAGTCTGTCTTTCTTCTTACCAAAGATCGCAAGCCTGAAACGAAGTGGAAGGCGACTCTATGGAAATAACTGCCAATGCTCAAACCGACTTCATCGAACCGCAAGGAAAATTAAAAAGTGTCTATACCACAACTGCCCGTCCCATCACATTTCGATGCCGGTCAGGTAAACCAAGTCTGGCGGATTCCGTATCAGGAACGTCAACACGAGGCACAGGCATGGGCGCAGGAGCACGCAATTCTGCCTGCATTCGAGGATAGTTTTCGGACCTGTTTGCTGCTCGTTGATGTCCAAAATACATTCTGTATTCCCGACTTTGAACTTTTCGTCGGCGGCAGATCAGGAAATGGTGCGGTAGAAGATAACATCCGATTGTGTCAGTTTATTTATCGCAATCTACCACACATTACCAGAATCGCTTGCACGCTGGACACACATACAGCGATGCAGATATTCCACGAAGTTTTCTGGATTAACGACGCAGGTGAGCACCCGGCACCGTTACAAACCTTCATCACACCGGCAGATATTGAGGCCGGTAGATGGCACGTTAATCCTGCTGTTGTCAGCAGTCTAAATTTCCCGCCCCAAGTTACAGAATCCAATCAATACGCGTGGCTCAAGGCGTACGGCGAACACTACGTCAAGACGCTCACCGCAGATGGGAAATATCCGCTCGCAATATGGCCCTACCATGCAATGCTCGGCGGGATTGGGCATGCCGTTGTCTCTGCAGTTGAGGAAGCTTGCTTTTTTCACGCTATTGCTCGTAGTACCCAGATACATTATGAAATTAAAGGACAGAATCCGTTGACTGAAAACTATTCAGTCTTGCGTCCGGAAGTCCTCAGTGACCCCGATGGTAAACCAATTGACCAGAAAAATAGCGCCTTCCTTGAAATGCTGCTCGGATACGATCGGGTGATTATCGCTGGACAGGCAAAGAGCCACTGTGTCGCTTGGACCGTTAGCGATCTACTTACGGAAATTCAGCAAACGGATACTGAATTAGCCAAGAGGGTCTATCTCGTAGATGACTTGACTTCACCCGTTGTTGTGCCTGGAGTAGTGGACTTCACGGAACCAGCAGACGAAGCCTTCGCCAAAGTTTCGGATGCCGGGATGCACGTGGTGCAGTCAACAGAACCGATTGAGCGTTGGATTTAGACAAGCAGTCGCGAGGCACCATGCGCGACACCAGAACAAAATAGGAAGGAGACCCGCTATGGAAAATCGACAGACAGAATTAGGAACCTACATACGGCTATCCGGGATGATGTTTCTGCAGTTCGCTATATGGGGGGCGTGGGCAGTGCTCATTGCTGGGCACATGCAAAATCTTGGGTTTACCGGTAAACAGATTAGCTACGTCTTCGGCACGACTGCTATCGGTGCAATAATTTCCCCAATCGTTGCAGGATGGATTGCGGATCGACTCATGCCAGCACAAGTCTTTGCCGCGATCTCGCACCTCCTTGGCGGTGTCTGTCTGCTTTTCGCATGGAAGCAGACCAGCTTCCCGATGATGTGGGGGGCAATTTTCCTGCACGCCATTCTCTACATGCCGACAATCGCCTTGACGAACGCGATCGCTTTCCACCACATGGGGCAGTCAGATAAATTCGGAAACATACGGGTCTTCGGAACGCTCGGCTGGATCGCGATTAATTGGATATTAAGTCTGTATCTCCGATTTTGGGAAGGACAAGAGACAACACTTCCCCACGTCGGCGACTGCCTCCTCTTTGGAGCCGTCCTTTCATTCATTATGGGTGCCTACTGCTTCACATTGCCAAACACCCCGCCGAGCAAAGAGGCAAAAAATCCTTACGCTTTTCTTGAGGCATTTTCTCTCGTCTCAAACCGGAACTTCGCTGTTTTACTGATTATCTCCTTTGTCGTTGCTATTGAACTTCCATTCTATTACAACTTGACATACCTGTTTCTGACCGAGGCAGAGCACGGTGCCGGTTTAGCGGGGAGTAGTGCCAATTTAGCGATGAGTCTCGGTCAAGTCGCCGAGGTACTCCTGATGCTCCTCCTATTTCCGTGTCTACGGCGGTTTGGTATGCGGTTTACTATCTTTTTGGGCATCCTTGCATGGCCCGTTCGTTACGCTATCTTCGCCATTGGGGAACCCGTATGGTTGGTTATCGGTGCTCAGACATTGCACGGTATCTGCTATTCGTTCTTTTTCGTCGGTGGAATGATCGCTGTGGAACGGCTGAGTCCGCAAGATATTCGAGCGAGTTCTCAATCCCTACTCCTCTTTGTCACTAACGGGTTCGGGATGTTAGTAGGACATATTGTCAGCGGTCGTGTGCATGACTTCTTCGCTTACGCAGAAGGTGGGCACGCGTGGGCGAAAATTTTTATGGTGCCGATTGTCGTAACAGTCTTTGCTGCAATCGTTTTCATCCTGCTATTCAACGAGCAAAAATATCAGGCGGATGCAGAAGCAGTCGAACAAGACCTGCGAGCACATAATTGAGGTAATAGTTATGTCAACTCATAAAACCCTCGTTTTTCACCCGGCTGGTGGGAATGTATCAATTTCGGCGAGGCAGGATTGGTATATCATTGTTTCCGATGATGCTACCGCTGCTGAACGCTACGCTGCTGAAGAGTTCCAAAAATGGTTTAGCCAAGCAACTGGACTGACCTTATCACTGGATACACAACGTGATGACCCCGACGCTAATCGTGGGAAAATCATCATCAGTGGGTCAACTGATCTGGGCGATGAGGATATCGAAATCATCGTTGAAGATGGACAGATTCAAATTAACGGCGGTAGACCGCGTGGAACGCTTTACGCCGTGTACCAATTCCTTGAGGAACTCGTCGATATCCGATTTTTAACCGCTGGGCATACTCATGTCTCCGATGCATCTGCACTCGAAATCCCATCTGGTCGTTATACTTACGCTCCCCCTTTTTCGTTCCGATGGAGTTATTACCGAGAGAACTCAGAAGTCCCGGAATTCGCCGCTAAACGGAAAGTCAATACCGTCACGGATACAGAAAACCTTGGTGGGAAAACCCAACAGCAGCTTATCAACCATTCGTTTCACGCGTTAGTGCCTTACGGCGCGTACGGCGAAAGTCATCCTGAGTATTATGCCCTCGTAGATGGAAAGCGGGATACAGATACACACGGCGGCGGACCGCAGTTATGCGTAACGAATCCTGAAGTTATCGAAATTGCTGCGGAATCCGCAATTCAGCAGCTTACAGAGCGTCCAGAAGCCACCAATATCAGTGTGAGTCAAGCCGATACGGCGGCATACTGTCGGTGTGAACCGTGCGAGGCACTCAATGAAGCAGAAGGCTCACCCATGGGATCACAATTGACATTCGTCAATGCTGTTGCAGAACGTATTGAGAAAGGGCATCCGCATGTCAAGATCGGTACATTGGCGTATTGGTATACACGCAAACCACCGAAGACAGTGACACCGCGGCACAACGTGCAAATTCAGCTCTGTAGCATCGAATGTTGCACCCTTCACGCCATTGACAATCCAGACTGCGAACAGAATCAAGCCTTCTGTCAAGATACCATTGAGTGGGGAAGAATCTGTAACGACATCTGGATCTGGAATTACAATACCAATTTCCGCGCCTACGATTTGCCGTTCCCGAATCTGCAGAGTATTGCTCCCAATGTCCGTTATTTCTTGCGCAACAACGCCAAGGGGATTTTCATGCAGGCAAACGGCAATGGGTTAACAGGCGAATTTTCCGATCTACGGAATTACCTAATCTCGCACCTCATCTGGAACCCACATCTTGACGCGAACGCGCTTTTAACCGAATTTGTGAATCTCCACTACGAAGCCGCGGCACCTCCAATTTTGGAGTATATCACCTACCTTCACGACAACGTTGAGGCGAGAAGTCTTCACCCACGGTGTTTCCCGACCCCAGAAGACGTCGGCTTAGACGCAGAAAGCACACAGACTATCTTTGACTATTTCCAACAAGCGTTAGCACTGGTTTCCGAGAAGCCAGAAATCCGGGCGCGTGTGGAGAAAGCCTCTATCCCCGCCTACAAGGCAAGGATCGTTGCCGGTGACGAGATGCCAGCTCGGAAACGGCAGACGCTGATTGATGAATATATCACGTTGTGCGAACGCTACAACATGTCGCATGCCGCAGAAACGCAAACAGCAGAAGCATATTTCGAGGAACTCCGCAGCCAATAATATCGTTTTATCAGACTACTTCGCAGCGAGAACCTTCCATCCCCTGCTGATTGCTGACCGCTGATTGCCGACTACTATTAAAAATATGTTTGATTTCCGAACCCCACTCTTCCTGATCTTACTCGTTGCGATTCCTGTGTTAATCTTTGTGCAGCGGAGAGCACGCCTTAGCACGGCGAAGTGGCGAAAGCGCGTAACCTTCTTCCTTAGGGGTGGCGCACTTCTATGTGCAATCCTCGCCTTAGCCAATCTGCACCGGACGCACAAGGAACAACGTCTCGCTGTCGTTTTCCTAATTGATGCTTCCGAAAGCATCCAACCCACACAATACGAAGAGGTATCTAAACAGATAAACGCCGCTGTCTCAAAATTGAAACCAACTGACAAATTCGGCATTATCAGTTTTGCAAGGAAAACCGGGGTCCTACTGGAAATCCGCCAGAAACAAAATCAACCAACGGAAATCGCGTCTATAGTGACCTCGGAAACACTCGCAGAGCGAACGATCCGGCGAGATGGCACCGATGTGCTTACCGCACTCAAGCGAACAATCGCCTTATTACCAGACAATTACCATCGACGGATAGTCCTATTTAGCGATGGAATCCACAACGCTGGCGGAATATCCCTCAAAGATTTCCTTCCATTGCTCTCGGCAAGCAATGTTGAGATATTAACGACACCTCTCGGTACTGTTAACGATGCAGTTCGCGTCGTGCAACTGCAGATGCCGTCTCAAGTTCGCAAAGGACAAAGTTTTGAGATGGGGGCAGTGATTGAAACCGATGGTAGTATCCCCACGTTAACCGCCACCCTCTATCATAATGACAGGTCAACTGACGAATTTGAATGGATATTGCCAAGCGGTATACACCGCCTTTCCTTAACCCCTGAACCTAAACAGTTTTTAGAAGAAGGAAACCATAGATATACGCTGAAGCTAAACGTAACCGACGAAATCCCCGAGAATAATCAGGGACATGGGGTTGTGACAATTCAGGATAAACCACACGCCCTATACGTAGAAGGAGATATGGCATACACTGCGGCACTGGAAACTGTCCTTGAGGATAACGGCTTCGTCGTCGAGGTAATATCCCTTACAGAGATGCCAGCGGAGTTAGTGGAACTCCAACGCAGCCAGGTACTAATTCTGAGCAACGTTTCTGCAGAGACGCTTTCATCTGAGCAGTTGCAAAGCATTGAGAATTATGTCCGAGACCTCGGACACGGATTAGTGGTGATTGGTGGCGAACACGCATTCGGGCCCGGAGGCTATACCGATACAGCATTGGAACGCGCATTACCCGTGGAAATAATACCACGTGAACGCAAAGATGCTGTCGCAATTGTTTTTGTGCTTGATACATCGGGGAGTATGGCAAACTACGTCGAGACGCGTCAGAAAATTGGACTCGCAATTGAAGGGGTTCGTGCCGGCATCCGCAATCTTGATGAGGAAGATGAAGCCGGAATTATCGGTTTCAACATAGATGTTCACACTATCTCTGATCTTACATCGGATCACGATGCACTCCGCCAAACCGTAAGTCGGCTTAGACCAACAGGCGGCACTACGAAGATGAAAGATGCTACGAAACGAGCATACGAGATGCTCAAATCAAACGACGCGAAACGGAAGCACATCGTTCTCTTATCAGACGGTAAATCTGATGGTGATACGTCCGCTTTTCTTGGTTTAGCCGAACAGATTGCTAAAGCACAGATCGGCATTACAACAATCGCGATAGGCGACGCGAACAAGGAACTTCTCACGCAGTTCGCAGAGAGCGGTGATGGGCGTGCGGTGTTTGTGGAAAACGTTCAACAATTGCCAGCGATTTTAACGGAAGCCGTCCGAGAAACGCAGCGTTACATCGTTCAAGAAACCTTTCAGCCCGTTATTGCTACGACAACTGAATCAATTGTGGCAAGTATCGGCACGCCACCACCACTCCATGGATATGTCGCGACAACAGAAAAAGAGACTGCACAGGTGTTCATCCAATCGCATAAAGACGAACCGATCCTCGCTGGTTGGAATTTCGGCTTGGGAAAAGCGATCGCGTGGACATCAGATGTTAAACCAGCGTGGGCAAAATCGTGGATTCCGTGGCATAACTTCGGAAAATTTTGGGGACAGGTTATCAATTGGACGCTACCCGCGGTAGACGCAGGTTCTGATTTCGATCTCAGGGTGTCTATGCACCACGGCGTGGCGGAGGTCAATATTGATACACGAACCTCATCAGAAGCGTCTTATAAGGTACACGTCGTAGATCCAGATCGCGCAAGCGAAATCGTTGAAATTCAGCAGGTTACACCGACACGTTACAGCGGCACATTTCAGATGCAGGACAGTGGGTCCTATATCGTTACAGCCGAGCGTGAAGGCGATACGCGTAGAAGCGTCGAGACCCTATCGCTCCCTTATCCGGCAGAATACGCCGAGTTTCAGGTCGATACTGCCTCGCTAAAGATGCTCGCGGTTGGCACCGCTGGTATTCACGAACCTACACCCACACAGATAGCGGCACCCGCAGGGATGCCAATCGAAAGACAGGTTTCACTCGCACAAGCACTATTGGTTGTCGCCGCCATTTTGTTTGTGTTAGAGATGATCCTCCGACGTTTCAGCATAACGCACCGTCTTGTAGGAGCGATCTCCGAATCGCGACTCTTCGCTCGATTCCGTGGAAAATCCGTGGACGGTCCCGCAGAGGTTCAAACCATACACGTACCTATAGACGACACTCTGCCATCGAATAGGCGCGTTGCAGAAGACACAACGCCTCCACAACCCGCAAAAGCTTCGATGACTCGACTCTTAGCCGCTAAAAGGCGCGCACGTTGATATTCTGGAATTTCATTGGGGTGGGTAAATTGTTGGGACGTGGGTTGCGGTGGGTTGAATTGTATCTGGAATTTGTTTTCAAGATGTGGTCTCTGCTGAATTAAATTTGACGATTTCCTCCCAAAGTATGTTACCTTCAGTATCACAAAATTTTCCGATAAATTCGGCAGTAAACTTGTTGATGACTTTATCATACTCTTTACTGAACTGCTCATTTCTCTCTTTTGCTTGATGTCCCAACGGTTCAACTATGTCGGTGTAGAGATTGTCATCACCCGATATGAATTTCCAAAATTGTTGTCCGCACAACTTCAAATAGTCATCCTTATCTGGATTTCTATTTTTTCCATAGCAGCATCCATTAATAGCGACAACATTCGTTGATAATCTATTTGTCCCGAGTATTCGTTTAGCCTGCCTGAAGTTGTCTCTCAGTTTTTTGACCTGACTGCTATTTCCCCAATTTGGTCCAGATTTGATTGATACAATATATCTTATGTTATCCTTTTCAAACTCTAAATCGATGCCTTCTGCTGAAGACTTTTGACCGCCATAGACCTGTGAGCAAATAAAAATCGCTAATCCCTCCAAAAACCCGCCAAAAATTGTTTCTTCTTGCGAAGATAAACGGGCATCTAAGATAGTCTTTACAAAATCTTGTGCCGTATTGATGTTTTTAGCTTTGAATAGATAAGGATTCTTCTGTTTAACGACATCCAACATCTTCAATTTTTGGAGGTTATCCAACCGTCTCTGATGGAAATCTTGAATGTTCGTTTCAACATAATCAGTGATCTCTTGTTGTGTAATGGGTTTCATCTTGAGTCTCTTCAAATAATAAATATTGTGTCGGCTTGGTATTCTCTTGTGCCAATTGATAATACTGGGGTAAAATTTCAATACCAGTAGAATTCCTAAATAACGTTTGAGCGATCTGACACGTCGTGCCGGCACCCGCAAAGGGATCGAGCACCCAATCATTTTCTTTCGTAAACAGTTTGATAAACCATTCGGGTAGTGCTTTGGGAAAAACGGCACTATGCTTCCGATTTCCCGTCTCTGTTGCTAAGTGTAAAACATTCGTTGGGTATGCCATCTTTCTATCTAACCAATTGGAAACATTCTTACCAAACCCACTCCCCACTTTCGATGTGTCTCGGTTTTGATCTGTCTCGCTGAGATTTTTTAACCTTTTTTCCGCCCAATCTCCCATTGGGACCATAACTTCCTCTTGGTACATATTAAACTTTCTACTTTTATTAAACTGCAGGCATCTTTCCCAAGCGTCCCTAAATCGGTTCGGCCATTTGCCCGGATAGCAGTTTTTCTTGTGCCAGACGAATTCTTCTGTCCACAACCACCCTTGCTTTTTCATCTCAAGTATCAACTCGATAACATAAGTATGCCGTTCCCCCTCAACAGCCTGTTCTTTGATGTTCAGAATGAATGTACCAGATGGCTTGAGGACTCTCAAAAATTCTTCAGCGCGAGGCATAAACCAGTTGACATATTCATCAGGACGGATTCCACCATAGGTTTTGGATCGACGGTCAGCATACGGCGGAGAGGTTATAATCAGGTCGAATGAATCTGCATCAAAATTGGCGAGTATCTCTAAGCAATCTCCAAGATAAAGGTCTGTTTTTATTTTTCCCATCCAATGATCTGCCTTTATATGAGTAATTATAAAAATGGTACCACACTTACGGAAAAAAATCAAGCGAAAAGGTTAGCACCCACGCACTACATCACGTAGAAATATCAACGGTCCGATGGATGTATAGGATAGGTAGGGTAAAGGAAGAAAAGGTATCACTATCGAGGCAGATAGAAGTGACGCTTCCGATAAGTTGCAGTATAGATATTATAGTGAAACCCAACACCTCAATCCAAGTTGAAGTGTTGGGTTTACTCATTCTGGAAGGCTTCAATCAAATGGAACAGCCAAAAGACGGGCACGTTAGCGTTATGCCAAAGGTCGTTGTCGAATCTCGTGCCAAGGACCGGTAATTGCCAACGTAATTCCGGGGCTCTGGATGTTCACAAAAAGTGTTGTGCCGTCAGGCGAGAAGGTCGCACCCGCAAGTTCAGACATATTGCCAGCGTTTCGAGCAAACCTATAAATATGTCCTTCAGGCGTTATCCCGATCAGAAACTCCTCTTCTGGACCATCTTCGCAGATAATCAGATCGCCCCAGGGGGTGACAGTCAGGTTATCGGCGTTTTCCATGAGATTCCTATCGTTGGGTTCGACGAAAAGTTGGAGTGTGCCGGGCTCTTGCGCCTCGCGGCTTGTGCCTTCATGAGGACTCGGCATGTATTTCCATATCTGCCCTTTGTACGCAATACCGCCATTCGTGCAGGCAATATAGAATTCTCCGTGTTCTTGATTACTGCCGTACCAAATCCCTTCTCCCCGTGCGAACTTCGCTGCGTCTTTGCCTTCAGCACCCTGTATGCGGAGGTCATCATCTGGCGATTCCACGTTCTCAATGTCCACCCATTCGACGGCGAATGTTTCTCCGACTGGGATTGGGTCGTAGGTCCATGGGAAAATCTTCTGCATCCGACTTTGCCAGTTTCGGGTATCCGCGCTCTTCGTATCTCGAATTTTCAGTGCCTGAAGTTTGCCGCCTGCCGCGAGTTCACCCTGCGTTTCTGGGATAAACCGATAGATTAAACTATCGCCTCTGTCTTCCGTTTGATAGACAATCCCAGTTCTGGGATCAACAGCGACTGCCTCATGATTGAAACGTCCCATTGCCTTCAACGGGATCGGATCCGCCAATCCTATGTCAGCGGAGGCAGGCACTTCAAAATTGTACCCATGGTCCACCTCGTACGTTTCCTCTGCCTTCTGCATGGTTTCTTCACAAGTTATCCATGTGTTCCAAGGGGTTAAACCGCCAGCACAATTCCGGATCGTCCCGACTAAACTGAGAAAGTGTTTCTCCAGCGTTTGTGTTCGCGTGTCATAGACGAGCGTTGTCGTCCCACCGATACAAGGTAATTCACCGGATCCAGCGTCGTATAAATTACCCATGGCGGCGCGTTCCAGTTTCTCATTATTCCATCCAAAAGGTCCGACGTTTTTGGATGGGGCGGTCAATTCGTGATTGCGGACGAGGAGAGTCTTACCGTTAGGACCTGGATAAGCCGCCATACCATCGTGTCCACCCGGCACCCAAAGTCCGTCGTCCATGATTTCACCTGTTCTCGAAAAGGCATGGGCGGTGAATCCTTCGGGGAGGTCAAGGAGACGATTTGGACTCGGCGCATACTCAAAGGGCGGTTCAGGTCTGAAGCCCGGTACATTTTGAATCAAGGCTCGGCTACACCCTAAAAATCCGAGACTGACTGCTGCAGATGCAGCTGAGAGTGTGCCATAACGTAGAAATTGCCGTCGAGATAATTTATTTCTGCGCGGCTTGCGAGCAGAAGCTTGCTGTGTAGTAGAAGTCATAAAGTGCCTCACCAAGCATTAGAACAGTAATACAGGTCCTTGTGTAGTAGGCGGAATGTTTCATCTGTTTAATGAAGTATAACTCTAATATTTTACAATACTTTTGATTTTTTTTCAAAAGATTATGACAAATCGTCAACTGCTTCGTTTTCTTCACTGAGATGTGTTGATAGATACCTCTGAGAATAGCCCGCTTGACAATACAGCGAAGTTGTGTTAAAATTTATTCTCGTAAAGCACTATGAACAAAATAAAAAAATGGAGAACAGAAACCTTATAGGTGTCCGAAGCGGACGCGGATTCACCGAAAACCTGCCCGAAACATTTTAACCATCTACTCGTGCATTTAGATATTGTATCAGAGACGAGTAGATGGTTAACCGTAAGCCTCTATAGGCTTGCACAAGGAGGGCAGTCCAGGAGGTCGTAATTTAAAATATGGAGAACCATCCTTACGCCCCGGCAGAAATAGAACCCTATTGGCAAGCTGAGTGGCAAGAAAAATCAGCATTTAAAATCCCAAACGATATCGAGACACTCAAGACTAAGCCCAAATTTTATGTGCTTGGAATGTTTCCCTATACCTCGGGTGCCGGACTGCACGTCGGGCACGCGAAGAACTATGTACCGTCCGATGTATTTGCTAATTTTCGGAGGATGCAGGGGTATCACGTCATGCACCCGATGGGATGGGATGCTTTCGGACTTCCGACCGAACGAACAGCCGTGCGTGAAAACGAGCACCCAGCACACATTACAGAACGGAATACAGAAACCTTTCAGCAACAGATGCAACGCATCGGCTTCTCTTACGACTGGTCCCGTAAAATTGATACCTCTGTCCCAGAATATTATAGGTGGACGCAATGGATTTTCCTCCGACTCTATGAAAAAGGTCTGGCATATCTCGCGGATGTCCCCGTCAACTGGTGTCCAGCGTTAGGCACCGTCCTCTCAAACGAAGAAGTAAAGGACGGAAAGTATGTTGAAACGGGAGATCCGGTGGAGCGCCGTCTGATGCGGCAATGGATGCTTAAAATTACTGCCTATGCCGACAGATTGCTGGAAGACTTGGATGTATTGGACTGGCCCGAGGGTCTCAAGGAGATGCAACGGAACTGGATCGGTAAATCGGAAGGCGCAGACATCACTTTCAAGGTTAAGGAGAGTGATAAGACGTTCACCGTCTTCACAACGCGTCCTGACACTCTCTTCGGCGCAACCTATTGTGTATTGGCACCTGAACATCCACTCGTCTCCGAGATAACACACCCTGATGATGCGTCTGCTGTTAATGCTTATGTAAAAGAAGCCATCAACAAATCCGATCTCCAACGGACAGACCTCGCCACAAAGAAAACTGGCGTTTTCACGGGGGCCTACGCGATTAACCCGTGCAACAACGCGCCTATCCCGATCTGGGTTGCAGACTACGTCCTGATGACCTACGGCACGGGTGCCATCATGGCTGTTCCGGGACACGATGAACGCGACCATGAATTCGCGTCAGCTTTCGGTATTCCCATCGTCGAAGTTATTAACGGAGGCGAAAAACCGATAGAAGAAGCACCTTTTGAAGGAGACGGTGTTTGCGTCAATTCCGACTTTCTCAACGGCATGCGCGTTGCTGATGCGAAGGAGAAGATGATCGCATGGCTCGAAAGTGAGGAGAGAGGCACGCCTCAAGTTCAATATCGGTTACGGGATTGGCTCTTCTCGCGGCAACGCTATTGGGGTGAACCCTTCCCACTTGCACATCTTGAGGACGGCACTATTGTTCAACTACCAGACGAGGAATTGCCAATTGAACTACCGCCTATTGATGCTTATAAGCCGACAGAGGATGGCAAACCGCCACTCGCCCGCGCAGACGCAAACTGGTTGAAAGTGACGCTACCCGATGGTCAAACAGCGACCCGAGAAACGAACATCATGCCACAATGGGCAGGCTCTTGCTGGTATTACCTCCGGTTCCTTGACGCACACAATACCGAGGCACCTTTTGATCCTGAACTTGAACGCTACTGGATGCCGGTTGATTCCTACATGGGAGGTGCTGAGCACGCCGTTTTGCATCTGCTCTACGCACGTTTTTGGCATAAGGTGCTCTACGACTGTGGATTGGTCTCTACAAAAGAGCCGTTCCAGGGGCTACTCAACCAAGGGACGATCCTCGCGCAATCTTACCAAGATGCTAAGGGCAAATACTACTATCCGCACGAAGCCGAGGAAAAAGATGGTGAATGCGTTGCGAAAGCCTCCGGTGTGTCCCTCCAAACGCAGATAGAGAAGATGTCCAAATCCCGCTTTAATGTCATCAACTCGGACGATGTAATTGACAATTACGGCGCGGATTCCCTGCGCCTTTACCTACTGTTTATCGGTCCATTCACAGCCAGCACACCGTGGCAGGATGCCGGTGTAGAGGGCGTCTACCGGTTCCTTCAACGCACCTGGAGGCTTGTAATTGACGAAGACAGCGGCGAACTCAGTGAGAAGTTAACCGACGCTGCTGGTACAACGGAATCCGAACTTTGGCGGGAACTTCATAAGACCATCAAGCAGGTAACGGAAGACACGGAATCCATTGACAAAATGAATACGGCGATTAGCCAGATGATGATTTTCGTTAACACTGCTACGCAAGCGAAGTCGTTACCCAAGGAGATTTTGAAAATTTTCCTGCATCTGCTCTCCCCTTATGCACCGCATATCGCGCAGGAATTGTGGCATCGTCTCGGCGAAACTGGGTTCATCGCGCTTTCACAGTGGCCCACACACGATGAGGCTGTACTCACAAGTGCCACTGTAACCATTATTGCCCAAGTCAATGGAAAACTCCGCAACCGGCTTGAACTTCCTGCCGATGCGACCGAGAAAGAGATCGAGGAAGCCGCACTCACAGATGAGCGGGTTCAGCGGTTCATCGAAGGAAAACCGATTCGGAAGGTCATCGTCGTGTCGAAACGTAATCTTATCAATATAGTTGTTTAATAATTATCAACAGGAATGGTTTTGGGCTGTCGACTTTTGGCTTTCAGTTAAGAGGTGTTTTTGCGGGGATGTTTCCCTCGTTTAATAAAGGTTCCTCTTGGCACTGACTGCTGATGGAAACCGATAGCTAACGGCTACTAAAAAATATGACAGAAGATTTAGAATTTGAAGAAACCAATGGAAATGTTTCACTCGTGCCATTGGGAGGTTTAGGCGAATTTGGGCTTAATATGATGGTGTATGAGACCGAAAATGACATTATCGTCATTGATACCGGTTTCATGCTACCGAATGCAGACATGCCCGGTGTCGATCTGATTTTTCCAGACATCCACTATCTGGTTGAACGGAAAGAGAAGGTTCGCGGTATCCTACTAACCCACGGACATGAGGATCATATTGGTGCCTTATTCTACGTTCTACGGCAGTTAGACGTACCGGTTTACGGCACGCAACTGACGCTTGCGATTGCGAGTGGGAGATTACGCGAGTACAATGTCCTCGGCAAGGCACAACTCAATACGGTTGCCCCCGGCGATACGGTCGAATTGGGTGATTTTTCTGCCGAATTCATCCATGTTACACACAGTATCCCAGATACCGTAGCAATTGCCTTACGCACACCCGTCGGTATTATCGTCCATACAGGCGATTTCAAGTTCGATATGACCCCTATTGATGGCAAAATGAGTGATATACAGACGCTCGCGCGTTTGGGTTCAGAGGGTGTCCACTTGCTCGTTTCCGACAGTACAAACGCAGAGCGGCCCGGACAGACCCCTTCTGAACGAAGCATCTATGGGACGATAGACAATATCTTTCAGAAAGCGGATCAGAAGTTGTTCCTCTGCACCTTCTCTTCGAGTCTGCACCGGATCCAGCAATTCATTGAATTGGCAAATGTACACCGGCGGCTTGTCGCTGTCACCGGACGTTCTCTCCTCAACAATGTACGCACCGCTTCTGAACTCGGTTACCTCAACCTGAACCCGGATTATCTCATTGACGCTCGGGATGCGTCCATGTTCAAACCGCACGAGGTTGTGATTTTGTGTACCGGCAGCCAAGGTGAACCCCGCTCTGCCTTGTCACTGATGGCACTTGACAATCACCCGTTTCTAAAGGTAGAACGTGGCGATACCGTCGTTATGTCCGCAAGAATCATCCCCGGCAACGAAAAGGCTATCGGAAACGTCGTCAACCATTTGCTCAGACGTGGCGCGAAAATACACCATGAACGCAATGCAAATGTTCATGTATCAGGTCATGGGTCAAGCGAGGATCTGAAGTTGATGCTCAATCTTTTACAGCCTAAGTTTTTCATGCCTGTGCACGGTGAATATCAAAATCTAATGCGGCATGCCGAACTCGCCGAGTCTGTAGGTATACAGAGTGACAACGTAAAAGTCGCTGAAGATGGCGAACTCATTCGGCTTACTTCGGAGACGTGCGAGATATTCGGACGCGAGGGACGTTCTGGACGCGTCCTCGTTGACGGTAAGCCAGAATTTGAACTTGAAGATATCGTCCTACGCGACCGTATTCAACTTTCCGAAGATGGCATCGTTGTTCCGGTTATTGTCCTGCACAGCGATACAGGCGCGGACATAAGCACCACAGACAACAAAAGCAACTTGGAAAATATGCTTAATGGAATTGAAGATGTTAGTGGAATTGTGCAGACGGATATCCCATCCGAAACGGGATTGAACGCTGGGCAGATAGAAATCATCTCGCGTGGGTTTGTCTATATGGACAAATCGGAAGAACTCATGGAAGAAGCGAAAGAAATTACCCGAAGCGTCATTGAGAACCTGAGCGATGAACAAAAACAGGAAACGGAGACAGTCCAAGACGAGATCCGAGGCGCGCTCCGCCGGTTTTTCTCGAAACAGACGCAACGGTCACCGCTCATCTTCCCAGTTGTTATGCGGGTTTAATAATGGCTGTCGGCTTTCAGTCATCGGTTGTCAGTGTTCATCGACAACAGTTTGTGTCCTCGTGAGGACTGAAACTGTCGATAACAGTCCCTGATAGCCGACTGCTGACCGCTGACGGCTATAAAAAAGAAAGGAACAGATTAAATTGAAATCATTTGCATTTATGGTGGCGATTGCCGTCTTGATAATAGGCTTTTCTGCCTGTGATCGAGTGTCGAAAATTGTCCAACCTACCACTCCAGATACAGAAGATAAGCGTCAAGAAATTTCCATCGGGGTCGTTTTGCCTTTGACAGGACACTTGGCTGCTACGGGACAACTCATGAAGCAAGGTTTTGCGCTGGCACTCGATGAGATTAACAACGCACAACTCAGCAATACAACATTCACGTTCATTATTGAGGACGATACAAGCACTCCGGAGGGGGCGGTTGCTGCTTTCAATAAGTTGATTCATCAAGAGGGTATGTCTGTTATTCTCGGTCCCGCTACCTCAAGTGCGACGCGGGCGGCTTTTCCCATCGCGCAAGAAAATGAGATTGTCGCAATAAGCCCAACAGCCGGGGCTCGCGGACTCGGTGCAATCGGTGATTTCGTTTTTCGTGTTCCCCTTGCGACAGATGTTTCGGCTCTTAAAGGCGTTGAGATCACATATACAAAACTCGGATATCAACGGGTCGCTACGCTCTATGACGACACCGATCTTTTCTCCACCGATCGAGACAAAGCATTGCGGGAGGCGTTCACGGCGAACGGTATTGAGGTACTAACGACGGAAGTTTTCCAAAGCGGTGAGACAGACTTCTCGGCACAATTGGCTCGGATACAGGTATTGAATCCTGACGTTATTTTTGTCTCAGCGTTGCCCCCCGAAAAACCGGGAATCCTGATTCAAGCACATCAACTCGGCATATCGGCCACTTTTATCGTGAGTTCCTTAACCGATGTTGAAGTTGAAGCCGCAGGTGCTGCTGCGGAAGGGGCAATCACTTTTACAGGGTGGTTCCCTACAGATGATACACCAGGAAACCCAGCCTTCGTTCAGAATTATAGTGAGAAGTTTGGCATGGCTCCAAACGCTTTTGCCGCGGTCTCGTATGCTTCTGTCTATATTTTAGCGGAGGCAATTACAAATGCCCAGTCCGCCGATTCCACAGCGGTTCGAGACGCGTTGGCGAATATCAGGGACCTTGACACAGTCTTTGGCAAGTTCTCTTTTAATGCTGACGGCGACGCTGTTTATGACCCGAGAGCACTCATCGTCAAAAATGGGATGTTTCAACCCTTTGAGTAACCTTGTCAGAGACATTCAGTTCACTCTCGTTTGGTGAGGTCTCATCCCCGGTCCGGTAAGTGCGGTTTCCTAACCGCACCGGATCGGCAAAAAAAGACGTGAACCCTGATAATTTCTTAAAATCGAATGCCACTGGTAACCTTATTTGATTACCTACCAGATAAATGGTTGTCGGTATAACGAAGTATATAGATCTCCATCTGCCATAACTCTAACCAACAGAAATATCACAATGATAACGAAAAGCAACTTCAAAAACTTACTCAAAATGTTAGGTTTCACAGAGGAAGGGAGCATCTTCCAAAAATCAATTGGTGAAGCCGACTTAAAAGTTGACTTCAGCAAACAAAGCATAATCTATCCTGAAGATAGAAGACTAATAGTCAATCGACGGGATACATGCAACTTCTCACATCCAGAAAATTTTGTGGTGTTTGAGTGTATTCATCGGTTATTGGAAAAAGGCTATAAACCTGAACATTTGGAACTGGAACCAACATGGCAAGTTGGGCGCGGCGCAAGTGGCGGACGTGCAGATATATTGATTACGTAGTGTTTACATTTTCTTAGCGGTTATCAATATTGCTGCGAAATAGACGAACCCGAGATACCTGATACTTAACTTATCGTAGCGCGTCGCGACGCGC